>Ga0255338_1000491_pt1 | contig 123492 bp, 118 predicted proteins | sample MeOH1_35cm_T4_19_FD_203715 | JGI IMG/M metagenome (GOLD analysis project Ga0255338, IMG submission 203715) | Sandy soil microbial communities from University of British Columbia, Vancouver, Canada - MeOH1_35cm_T4_195 | ecosystem: Engineered > Artificial ecosystem > Sand microcosm >... | reverse complement strand
GCCGCGGATGGGCGGATCCGGCCGTTCGCGGGCCAGCCGGACGCAAGAGCCGGCCGCCGAACCCCCGCCCGCCCCCGCGCGCGTCCCCTGACGCCGCGCCGGCCGCGTGGTCTTCTGCCTTCCCCCCTCGGCGTAAAGTCCGGGCTCGCCGCCGGATGAGCCTTCGTATCCGGGTCTCGCGCTAGCGCACGCGCTTGGCCGGGCCGATGTCGTAGAAGTCGCGGATGCAGGTCCAGGCATCCTCGGCCGTCTCGCACCAGCTGATCAGCTCGAGGTCCTTGGGCGAGACCACCCCTTCGCGCGCCAGCGCGGCGAAGTCGATCACCCGGGTCCAGAACTCCTTGCCGAACAGCAGCACCGGGATGCGCTTCATCTTGCCGGTCTGGATCAGCGTCAGCAGCTCGAACATCTCGTCGAACGTGCCGAACCCGCCGGGGAACACCGCCACCGCCTTGGCGCGCATCAGGAAATGCATCTTCCTGAGCGCGAAGTAGTGGAACTGGAACGAGAGGTACGGCGTCACGTAGGGGTTCGGCGCCTGCTCGTGCGGCAGCACGATGTTGAGCCCGATCGATTCGGAGCCGGCGTCGGACGCGCCCTTGTTCGCCGCTTCCATGATCGACGGCCCGCCGCCCGAGCAGATCACGAACTGGCGCATGCCGTTCTCGACGATCGCCTGCTCGCTGACGAGCCGCGCCAGCTTGTAGGCCTCGGAGTAGTACTTGGCCTTCTCGGCCAGCCGCTCGACCACCATGCGCTCCTCGACCGGCAGCGCCTTGGCGCCTTCGAGCGCCGTCGCCACCGCTTCGGGCGGGGGAATTCGCGCCGAGCCGTACATCACCAGCATCGAGCCCACGCGCGCTTCGTCGAGCAGCATCTCGGGCTTGAGCAATTCGAGCTGGAAGCGCACCGGCCTGAGCTCGTCGCGCAGCAGGAAATCGGTGTCGCGGAACGCCAGCCGGTAGGCGGGATGGCGCGTCTGCGGGGTGTCGGTCGGCGATGCCTCGACGAAGCCGGCCTCCTGCTCCGCGCGGTAGAACTTGCGGCCCTCGAGGTCGCCCTCGGCGCCCTCGGGCTTTTCGGGATCGCTCACTTGTGTCTCCCAGTCATCAGCGCAGCACCTACGGATTCGCGGCGCGAATGGAAAGCCGCGGATCGGCCGGGTGACGGGAGGTTGGATGCCCCGCGAGGATTCGAACCTCGATAAACGGAGTCAGAGTCCGTTGTCTTACCATTAGACGACGGGGCAACGAGGGGGCGCATCTAGAAAGGCGCGCCCGCCGCGTCAAGCGGCCCGGCGCCACAAGATCGGGCCGCAACTTGCCCGCCGGGCGCGGTTTCGCTAGCCTGTCGGCAGGTTCCGCCTCCGGGCGGTGTATAACGACCAGGAAGTAACGGTAAGATGGCGGATTTCGCTCCGCCGGACGGGCAGCACGAAGGCGCGGTCGACAACGGCGCCTGGAGCCGCCCCTCGGCAGTAGGCCCCCACCGGCCGCGCGAGGCGCGGTGCCAGCCGCAAGCGGCGGGACCCCGGCAGTCTTTCGCCGCGATCGATCTCGGCACCAACAATTGCCGGCTGCTGATCGCCCGTCCGGCGGAGCAGAACTTCGTCGTGATCGACGCCTTCAGCCGCGTCGTCCGGCTCGGCGAGGGCCTTGCCCACACCGGGCGGCTGAGCGACGCGGCGATGGACCGCGCGCTCGGCGCGCTGCGCGTCTGCGCCGACAAGCTGCGCCGGCGCAACGTCCGCCTCGCCCGCTCGGTCGCCACCGAGGCCTGCCGCCGCGCGGCCAACGGGGCCGAATTCATCGACCGCGTGCGGCACGAGACCGGCATCCGGCTCGACATCATCTCGGCGCAGGAGGAAGCGCGCCTCGCCGTGCTCGGCTGCCACATCCTGCTCGAGGACGGCAAGGGGCCCGCGGTGATCTTCGACATCGGCGGCGGCTCGACCGAACTGGTGCTGATCGAGCCCGGCGCTCCGGTCCCCCGGATCCTCGACTGGCAGAGCGTGCCGTGGGGCGTGGTCTCGCTCACCGAGACGGTGAACGCGAAGCTCGGCGGCGGCGAGGAAGGCGACGCGGCGGCACGCCTTGCCCGCTACACCGCGATGCGCCGGCAGGTGGCCGAAAGCTTCGCCGACTTCGCCGACCGCATCGCCCCGTGGCAGACCGACGACCTGCGCCTGCTCGGCACGAGCGGCACGGTGACCACGCTCGCCAGCGTGCACCTCGACCTGCCGCAGTACGACCGCCGGGCGGTCGACGGGCTGATCGTGCCGTCCGAATCGATGCGCGACATCGCCGCGCGCCTGTCGACGATGTCGCCCGAGCAGCGCCGCACGCTGCCGTGCATCGGCCAGGAACGCGCCGACCTGGTCGTCGCCGGCTGCGCCATCCTCGAGGCGATCCTCGACATCTGGCCGGCCGACCGGCTCGGCGTGGCCGACCGCGGCATCCGCGAGGGCATCCTGCGCAGCCTGATGGCGGCCGACGCCGAAGGCTTCGAGGCGCAGGCCGTCCTGCGGCGCCTGCGGCAGCCTCACGGATGACCCGCGCCGGGCGCGATTCGGACCGCCGCGTCAGGACCGGCCGCGGACGCACCGCGTCGTCGGTCCGCTGGCTCGAGCGCCAGCTCAACGATCCCTACGTGCGCCAGGCCAAGGCCGAAGGCTATCGCAGCCGCGCGGCCTACAAGCTGATCGAGCTCGACGACCGCTTCGCCCTGCTCAAGGGCGTCAGGCGGGTGGTCGATCTCGGCATCGCCCCGGGCGGCTGGAGCCAGGTGGTGCGCAAGCGCGCGCCGGGCGCGGCCGTGGTCGGCATCGACCTGCTCGAGACCGAGCCGCTCGAAGGCGTCACTATTCTGCAGATGGACTTCATGGCCGACGCGGCCCCGGCGGCGATCGCGGCCGCGCTCGACGGCGCGCCCGACCTCGTGCTTTCGGACATGGCGGCGAACACCGTGGGCCACAAGCAGACCGATCACTTGCGCACCATGGGCCTGGTCGAGGCGGCGGCGCACTTCGCGGTCGACACGCTGGCCGACGGCGGCTCGTTCGTCGCCAAGGTGCTCGCCGGCGGGACCGACGCGGACCTGCTCGCGCTGCTCAAGCGGCACTTCCGCACCGTCAAGCACGCCAAGCCCCCGGCGAGCCGCAAGGGCTCGTCCGAGTGGTACGTCATCGCTCAGGGGTTCAAGGGGCGGAGCTGAGTCCGCCCGGGCCTCACCGGTTGGCGGTGGCCGCGTTGGCGTTGGCCGGCTCGGGCGCCGCCGCGGCGCCGGCGGCATCGGCGCCGGGCTCGGTCGCCGGACCGGCGGCCGCATCGGCTGCCGTGGCCGCCGCGGCGTCGGCTTCGGCCGCGGCCGGCGCTGCCGGAGCGGGGAAGTCGGGACCGCCGCCGTTGGCCTTGAGATAGGCGATCAGGTTAGCGCGGTCTTCCGGCGCGCTGAGGCCGGCGAAGCTCATCTTGGTGCCCGGCGCGAACGCCTTGGGGCTGTGCAGCCAGTCGAACAGGTTCTGGTACGACCAGTCGCCGCCGTGGCCGCCGAGCGCATCCGAATAGGCGAACCCGGCGGCGTGCTTGCCGACCGGCTTGCCGATCACGCCGTAGAGATTCGGGCCGATGCCGTTGGCGCCGCCCTGGGCGATCGAGTGGCACGAAGTGCACTTGGCGAACACCGCCTCGCCCTTCGCCGGATCCGCCGCGGCGAGCAGCGTGCCGAGATCCGGGCCCGCTTCGGCGCCTTCCACGGCCGCGCCGGCGATCGGATAGCCCATCTCGTGCGGTCGGTGCGGCTTGTCGGCGAGGAAATAATGGCTGCTGACGACCGACAGGCCGAGGCCGATGATGCCCGAGAAAAGCGTCCAGCCAGCGATGGTGTTGAAGCGGTCTTGCATGTGAGAGAGCGTCTGCCAGGGTTCCGTTTGCGCGCCGCTCTAGTGGCGGGCGCTGCACGGTGCAAGTCCGATAGTCACTTGTCCGCTGCCTGCTGCCTCGTTACCCGCACGGCCCGATGGACAGCTATCCCGCCCCCGCGCTCGCCCTGGTCGAAACGATGCGTGCCGCAGCGGCGGCAGACCCCGCGCGCGCGATCGCCTTCCAGGGCGCTCCGGGCGCCAATTCGCACCGTGCGGCGCTCGAATGGGCGCCCGGCTGCCTGCCGCTGCCGTGCTTCGCGTTCGAGGATGCGCTCGATGCGGTCGCCTCGGGCACGGCGGGCAGCGCGATCATCCCGATCGAGAATTCGCAGCACGGGCGCGTGGCCGACATCCATTTCCTGCTGCCCAACAGCGGCCTGTCGATCGTCGGCGAATACTTCCTGCCGATCAGCTATGCCCTGATGGCTCTCGGCAAGGGGCCGTTCACGGTTGCCTACAGCCACCCGCAGGCGCTCGGACAGACGCGGCTCTACCTGCGCGAGCGGGGCATCGTGCCGCTGGCCTACGCCGATACCGCCGGGGCCGCGGCGCTGGTCAGGGAATTGGGCGACCCGGCCGCCTGCGCCATCGCCCCGGCGATGGCCGCCGACCTTTACGGGCTGGAGCTGGTCGAGGACCATGTCGAGGACGCCAAGGACAACACCACCCGCTTCGTGGTGCTGGCGAAAGAGGCGCTCGACCCGGCCACGCTGGCCGGAGAGCCGGCGATGACCACCTTCGTGTTCGAAGTGAAGAACGTCCCTGCCGCGCTCTACAAGGCGCTCGGCGGGTTCGCCACCAACGGCGTCAACATGACCAAGCTCGAAAGCTACCAGCAGGGCGCGAGCTTCTCGGCGACGATGTTCTACGCCGACATCATCGGCGCTCCGGGCGATCCGGCGATCGACCGCGCGCTCGAGGAATTGGCGTTCCATTGCAAGGAGCTGCGCATGCTCGGCAGCTATCGCATGGCCCGCCAGCGCGGCTGAGCAGGCCGCGCGAGCGATTGCTTGCGCGGCCCGCGCGGCCATGTCACCACTCGCAGCGTGACGACGGGAACGGGGGGAGGCGCCGCGGTTGCGGGCGCCGGCGATTTCGCGAGCCAGTGGCGCCAGCTGCGCGCCGACGGCGAGATCCAGTTCGCCCCCGTCAAGGTGCCGCCGCCGCCGGAGCCGCCGCAATGGTGGCAGGACTTCGTCGCATGGCTGGGAGAGCTGCTGCGCCCGGTTGCCGAATTCCTCGGCTCGCTCGGCAGGCTGATCGGCCTTTCGGGACAGGCGATGCTGTGGCTGCTGCTCGCGGTCGCGGCGGTGCTCGTCGCGCTGCTGCTGTGGCGCCTGGCCGGCGACTTGCGGCTCGGTCGCAAGCCGGCCGACAAGCCGTCCGAATGGACGCCCGACGAGAGCGACGCGCTGGCCCTGCTCGAGGACGCGGACGGCCTAGCCGCGCAGGGCCGATTCGACGAGGCGACTCACCTCCTGCTCAGGCGCAGCGTCGGCCAGATCGCCGCGGCCCGCCCCGGGCTGCTCGAGCCGTCGAGCACCGCGCGCGAGATCGCCGCGCTGGCGGCGTTGCCGGAGCGGGCGCGCTCCGCCTTCGGCATCATCGCAGCCCGGGTCGAGCGCAGCCTGTTCGCGCTGCGCAGCCTGTCGGCCGAGGACTGGCAGGCCGCCCGCGCCGCCTACGCCGAGTTCGCGCTCGCCGCGCCGCAGGCCCTGTGAGCACCGCCGGCTCGCCGTTCTCGCCGCGCGCGGTGCTGGCCATGCTGGCGGTCGGCGCCGGCGCCTTCCTGCTGTTCCTCTACGCCATCGGCGCCGGCTGGGGCGGCAACGAGGACCGCGACGGCGGCGCCCACGCCGCGGCCACCGGCCTCAACGGCTTTGCCGGCCTCGCCAGGCTGCTCGAAGCGCGCGGCCACGCGGTCGAGCTGTCGCGCAGCGAGGCGCGGCTCGACGATCCCGGCCTGCTGGTGCTGACCCCGCCGCTGTTCACCGATGGCGAGGCGCTGTCGGAGATCATTCAGTCCCGCCGCTACATCGGCCCGACGCTGGTCATCCTCCCCAAGTGGATTGCCGGGCGCATCGACTCCCGGGAGCAGCTGAAGGCGCGGCGCGGCTGGGTCACGCTCGGCGGTGCCGTGAGGCCGGCATGGCTGAGGGACGTCGAGGGCCTCGACGACCTGAAGCTCGCCGTCGCCAGGCGCACCCGGTGGCAGGGCATGGGCCTTTCCGGTGCTCTGCCCGAGCCGGAGCGCGTGCTGACGCTCGATTCGCCTCACGTCCTGCCGCTGGTCGGCGACGAGCAGGGCGACGTGCTCGCGGGCTTCCTCGACGATGGCGGCGCCTATCCGGTGCTCGACGCTGCCGCGGGGTTGCCGCCGCGCGACGCCGAGGCGGAAGACCTCGACGGCACCCGCTGGGCGCTGGTGGTGGTCGCCGAGCCGGACCTGATGAACAACTACGGCCTGGCCGACCGCGCCCGGGCGGAGATCGCCGAGAAGATCGTCGTCGCGGCGATGGAAGGCCAGGAGCAGGCCCAGGGCCTGCCGATCGTGTTCGACCTCACGCTGCCCGGCCTCGGCAGCAGCGAGAACCTCATGACGCTGGCCTTCACTCCGCCGTTCGTCGCCGCCACGCTGTGCCTGATCCTCGCCGGCGCAGTGGTGGCGTGGCGCGGCTTCAGGCGCTTCGGCCCGCCCGTCGCCGAAGCCCCGGCGCTGGCGATGGGCAAGCGCCAGCTGGCCGGCAATGCCGCCGCGCTGATCGAGCGCGCGCGGCGGCTGCACTTGCTCGGTCCGCCTTACGCCGCGCTGGTCGCCGAGCGCATCGCCGCCGCGCTGGCGATCCGCGAGAGCGATCCGGCAGCACGCGAGGCGGCCATCGCCCACACGCTCGCCGCGCGCGGGATCGAACCCGACTACCCCGCCCGGGCCGAAGCGCTGCGCCGCGCCCGCCGCCCCGCAGACCTGCTCCGCGCCGCCGGCGCGCTCAGAACCATCGAAAGGACGCTTGCCCCATGAACCTCGACGAGACGCGCCAGCTTGCCGATGCGATCCGCGGCGAGATCGCCAAGGCCATCGTCGGCCAGGAGGAGACGGTCGAGCACCTGCTGATCGCGCTCGTCGCGCAGGGCCACGTGCTCCTCGAAGGGCCGCCGGGCACCGCCAAGACGCTGCTCGCGCAGTGCTTCGCGGCTGCCGCCGGGCTCGAGTTCGGCCGCATCCAGTTCACCCCCGACCTGCTGCCGGGCGACATCCTCGGCTCCAACCTGTTCAACTTCCAGACCAGCCAGTTCACCCTCACCCGCGGGCCGATCTTCCGCGAGCTGCTGCTGGCCGACGAGATCAACCGCACCCCGCCCAAGACCCAGGCCGCGCTGCTCGAGGCGATGCAGGAACGGCGCGTCACGCTCGACGGGCAGACGCACCCGCTGTCCGATCAATTCATGGTCGTCGCGACGCAGAACCCGATCGAAAGCCAGGGTGTCTATCCGCTGCCCGAGGCCCAGCTCGACCGGTTCCTGTTCAAGCTGCTGGTGCCCTACCCCAGCGCCGAGGAGGAAGCGGCGATCGTGCGCCGGTTCGGCGAGCGCAGCGGTCCGCCGCGCCCGGCCGAGTTCGGCGTGAGCACCGTCGCCGACGCCAAGGCGCTCGCCGCGGCGCAGGCGGCGGTCAAGCAGGTCACGCTGGCGGACGAGATCATCGGCTACACCGTCGCGCTGGTCCGCGCGACGCGCGAAAGTCGCGACATCGCCAGCGGGGCGTCCCCGCGCGCCGCGGTGCTGCTGGCCAACGCCGCCCGCGCCCGCGCCGCGCTGCACGGCCGCGACTACGTGCTGCCCGACGATGTGAAGGCGCTCGCCGTCGCCACGCTGCGCCACCGCCTGCTGCTGTCGCCGGCAGCGGAGATCGAAGGCCGGCAGGTCGAGGAGCTCGTCGCCGCGCTGGTCGAGCAGACCGAGGCGCCGAAGTAGCCGCAGTGAAAGCCCCCCTCGTCCCCTCGGCTCGCACGCTGTTGCTGCTGGCGCTGTTCGCGCCGGCCGCGGTGGTGATCGCCGCCGTCGCGCCGCGGGCCTGGATCGTCCCGCCCGCGGCGGCGCTGGCGCTGGTCGTGCTGATGGTGCTCGACGGCCTGATGGCGGCGCGCCTGCGCGACCTCAGGCTGCACTATCCGGCCGATGCCGAAGTCGGCCAGCCGGTGCGGCTGACGCTGCATGCCGAGTTCGCCGGCCGGATGGGCGGCCGCGCGCCCGAGGCCGCGCTCGGGTTCGAGCCGCGGCTGGGCGATCCCGGCACGGCCGCCTTCACGCTGCAGCGCGGGCCGGTGCCCGACATCTGGGCCGGCGAGGCGGCGATCGTCCCCAATCGGCGCGGCACGGGTGCGTTGCACGAGCTGTGGCTGCGCTGGCCCGGCCCGCTCGGCCTCGCCCACCGCCAGGCGCACCGCCCGCTCGGCCAGCAGATGCGCGTCTGGCCCGATCTGTCGCCGGTGCGCTCGCCGATGCTGCAGGTGTTCCTGCGCGATGCCCAGTTCGGCCTCATCGCCCGCCGCATCCGCGGCGAAGGGACGCAGTTCGAGGCGCTCAGCGAATACCAGCCGGGCATGGACCGGCGCCGCATCGACTGGAAGACGAGCGCGCGCCACACGCGGCTCCACGCGCGTGAGAACGAGGCCGAGCGCGACAACCAGATCGTGTTCGCGTTCGATTGCGGGCAGGCGATGTGCGAGCCGGTCGACGGATTGCCGCGGATCGACCGCGCGGTGTCGGCCGCGCTGATGGCGGCCTACGTGGCGCTCAAGGGCGGCGACCGCGTGGCGCTGTTCGGCTTTGCCGACAAACCCGGGCTGCTGACCCCGTTCGCGCCCGACAGCCGTGCGTTCCACCGCTTGCAGGTGGCGGCCGCCGGGCTCGACTACGTCGCGCGCGAACCGAACTTCACGCTTGCCCTCGCCACGCTGACGGCAAGGCTCAAGCGCCGCTCGCTGATCGTGCTGTTCTCCGAGTTCGCCGACCCGACCTCGGCCGAGCTGATGGTCGAGAGCGTCGAGCGGCTCGTCCGGCACCACCTGGTGATCTTCGTCACCCTGCAGGACGCCGAGCTCTCCGGCCTGACCGAAGCCGAGCCGGCGAGCCTGCGCGACCTCGCGACCGCGGTCGCCGCCGACGGCCTTGCGCGCCAGCGCGCGCTGGTGCTGCAGCGCCTGCGCCGGCTCGGCGTCGACGTGATCGAAGCGCCGTGGCAGGCGATCGGCTACCGCGTGATCGACCGCTACCTGGCGGCCAAGCGGGCCGAGGCGGTGGGATGATGTCCTTCGACGAGCTCATGACGAACGGAACTGTTTCCCCGACCCCCGGCCCGCTCGTGCTGAGCTTGTCGAAGCACGCTGCCGCCCGAGGCAAGCCCTGATGGCGCTGCCCCTGCTCGCCCGGAAGGCGAAGGTCGAAGCGCCGCCCGACATCGAAGCCGCCAGCCTGCGCTCCGACCGCTTCCGGCTCGCGCGCGAGACCGACTGGAAGCGGCTCGAGCGGATTGTCGAGGCGCTCGAGAGGAACCGCCTGCGCCGCATCGCCGACGACGACCTGCTGGCGCTGCCGGTGCTCTACCGCCAGGCCGCCTCGAGCCTCGCCGTGGCACGCGAGACCTCGCTTGACGCGGCGACGCTGGGCTATCTCGAATCGCTCGTCCGCCGCGCGTGGTTCCAGGTCTATGGCCCGCGCACCTCGCTGTCCGGCTGGCTGCGGCGCTTCCTCGGCGGCGGGTGGAGCGCCGCGGTACGCTCGATCTGGCTTGAGCTGTGCATCGCGCTGGCGGCGATGATCGCCGGCACGGCGGTCGGCTGGCTGCTCGTGGCACGCGACAGCGACTGGTATTACGCGCTCGTCCCCGGCCAGTCCGGCGATTTCCGCCGCCCCGGCGCGAGCCGCGAGGTGCTCGCCGAATCGCTCTCCGGCAACCACGAGGGCGAGAGTCTCTCGGTCTTCGCCACCTATCTCTTTTCGAACAACGCCGGGGTGGCGATCATGGCCTTCGCACTCGGCTTCGCCTTCGGCCTGCCGACGCTGCTGCTGCTGGTCTACAACATGGCCGTGCTCGGGGCGATGCTGTGGCTGTTCGCCCAGGCCGGGCTAGGGTGGGAATTCGCCGCCTGGCTGTCGGTCCACGGGACCACCGAGATGTCGGCCATCCTGCTGTCGGGAGCCGCCGGCCTGCACGTCGGCCGCACGATGGCGTTTCCCGGCCGGCACCGGGTGCTCGCCGCGGCCTCGCGGAGCGGGCAGCGCGCAGCGCAGGTCATGGCCGGGGTCGTGCTGATGCTGGTCGTCGCCGGGATGCTCGAGGGGTTCGCCCGCCAGCTCGTCACCGACCCGGTCCAGCGCGCCGCGATCGGCGGCACGATGCTGCTCCTGTGGCTGAGCCTGTTCCTGCTCGTCCGCCCGCGCCGCGGGAGCGCGGTGCCATGAATGCCGCAGCGCTTGCTCGCACGGGCCAGGCCAGGCGCCAGCGCGAGCTGATCACGCCCGAGGGCCTGCCGCTGCCGCTGACCATCGCCAGCCGCGGCGCGCGCGCCGGCGCGCTGCTGATCGACCTCGGGGTGATCTTCTTCGGCCTGGTCGCGCTGTCGCTGGTTCTGCTGGTGATCGGCATCAACGTCTTCGACGAGGGCGCGGATACCGCCAACCCGGCGGTCGAGCTGATTGTCATCCTGCTGATCCTGCTCGTGTTCTTCTCGCGCTACGGCTACTTCCTGTTTTTCGAGCTGGGCCCGCGCGGGGCGACCCCGGGCAAGCGCGCGCTGGGCATCCGCGTCGCCGCGCACGGCACGCAGCGCCTCACCGCCGAGGCGATCATCGCCCGCAACCTGATGCGCGACGTCGAGGTGTTCATCCCGGCGATCTTCCTCCTGTCGGGCGTCGGCTCGAGCACCGGCGTCGTCGGCGTGGCCGCGGGCATTTGGCTGGCGATCTTCGTGCTGTTCCCGTGCTTCAACCGCGACGCCCTGCGCGCGGGCGACCTCGTGGCGGGGACCTGGGTGGTCGAGGCCGAGCGGCGCAAGCTGATGCAGGCGCTGTCGGTGGCCGAGGACCGCTCGCAGACGTACCGGTTCGGCGAGGCCGAGCTGGCGGTCTACGGCGAGCACGAACTGCAGGTGCTCGAAGGGGTGCTGCGCCACGGCAATCCCGAAGCCCAGCGCCAGGTAATGGAAGCGATCTGCCGCAAGATCGGCTGGGAGCCCGGCGCCGGCGACGAGCGCGAGTTCCTCGAGACGTTCTACGCCGCGCTGCGCGCCCGTCTCGAACGCGACATGCGCTTCGGCAGGCGCAAGAAGGACAAGTTCAGCTAGAAGCCCATCGTGAAGCTGACCCCGCCGCCGCCGGTGTCGCCCCAGGCGGCCAGCGTCATCCCCCGTTCGCGGGCCGGATGCGTCAGCACCAGACTCGACAGGCCGCCGATCGCCGCGCCGGCGAGCACGTCGTGCCAGTGATGCCGCCGCGCCTCGACTCGGCCGAGCCCGGTCAGTCCGGCGAGCGCCAGCGCCGGAATGCCCTCGCCCGCGCCGCGCCGCTCGTAGATGCTGGTCGCCGCGGCGAAGGCGGTGGCGGCATGGGCAGACGGAAAGCTCTGCCGGTCGCTGCCGTCGGGCCGGGTTTCCCGCACCGTGTGCTTGAGCAGCTGCGCCACGCCCTGCGCCGCGGCGATCGAAACCCCGGCCTGAAGCGCGCCCTTCTCGTCGCCTTCGACCAGCGGCACGCCGACCGACCAGGCGATCAGCGCGCCGACGGCGACGTCGCTCGCCGTGTTCCAGTCCTTCTCCGCCGCCTGCGCCGGGCTCGCCAGCAGCGCCAGCGGAGCAAGCGCAAGCGCGCGGCGGCGGAGCGGTCCCGTCATTCTTCCGCGAAGATTCCCAGCTCGCGCAGACCCGCACTGTCGGCGCGGCCGCGGTACATGCCAGGCGTGTTGAAGGCGAACACCGGTGCAGCCCCCGGGGCGGCGACGATCACGCCGCCGTCGCCGCCCATCGCGCCGACCTCCGCGATGACCGCATCCGCCGCTGCCTGGGCGCTTTCGCCGAGCAGCCGCATGCGCGCGCAAATCTCGTGCGCCGCCCCGGCCCGGATGAAGAACTCGCCCGCCCCCGTCGCCGAGACCGCGCACGCGCGGTCGTCGGCAAAGCTGCCCGCGCCGATGACCGGCGAATCGCCGATTCGGCCCCAGCGCTTGCCGGTCAGGCCACCGGTCGAGGTCGCCGCCGCGACATGCCCCTCGGCATCGACCGCGACCGCGCCGACCGTGCCGTACTTGAGATCGACATCGAACCAGCCGAGGTTCTGCGCCTTCAGCTCCTGCAGCTGGCGCCAGCGCTCGGGCGTGGCGAACCAGTCGGGATCGACCAGCTCGAGGCCCTGCTCGCGGGCGAATTCCTCGGCTCCTTCACGGCCGAGGAACACATGCGGGCTGCGCTCCATCACCGCGCGGGCGAGGCTGATGGGGTTCCTGACGTGGGTTACTCCAGTCACCGCGCCCGCCGAACGGTCGCGTCCGTCCATGATCGCCGCGTCGAGCTCGTTGACGCCATTGTAGGTGAACACCGAGCCCCGCCCGGCGTTGAACCTCGGGTCGTCCTCGAGCACCACGATCGCCGCCTCGACCGCATCGAGCGCGCTGCCGCCCTCGGCCAGCACCTTGGCGCCGGCATCGAGCGCCACGGCCAGGGCGGCCTTGTAGTCCGCCTGCTCGGCCTCGGTCATGCGCTCGCGGTCCATTGTCCCGGCTCCGCCGTGGATGGCGATGCTCCACGTCATCGTCGCTCCTGCGCCAGCGCCGGCCGCCCCCTCGCGACGAGCATGCAGGCGAGGCAGGACACGAACCATCTTGTCAGCATGCCGGGTGGCGTAGCACAGCGGCGGCATGACCGACTATCGCATCGTTGAGGACGACCTGGCCGGCGAGGCGGTGATCGAGCTGCTCGCCTTCCACCTGGCCGAAATGCACACCCTGTCGCCGCCGTGCAAGGTCCACGCGATGCCGGCCGAACGGCTGCGCCAGCCCGACGTGACATTCTACTCCGCATGGGATGGCGAGCATCTCGCCGCGGTCGGCGCGCTGCGCGAGATCGAGCCGGGCCGCGGCGAGCTCAAGTCGATGCGCGCGACGCCCGGGTACCGCGGCAGGGGCGCGGGCGAAGCGATCCTGCTCCACCTCGTCGGCGAGGCGCGGCGGCGCGGCTACGACTGGCTCGGGCTCGAGACCGGCCGCCCCGAAGCCTATCGCCCGGCGCAGAACCTCTACCGCAAGCACGGCTTCACCGAGTGCGAGGATTTCGGCGACTACCTCGGCGACGAGTTCTCGATGTGCATGAGCCGCGCGCTGTGACCGTCTCGCTGCGCCCCGCCACTCCGGCCGACGCGGAAGCGCTCGCGCGCCTGGCGACCGACAGCTTCGTCGCCGCCTTCGGGCACCTCTACAAGCCCGAGGACCTGCGCGCGTTCCTCGACAAGTTCCGCTCGGTCGAGCGCTACCGGGCCGAGCTCGCCGACCCCGCGCAGCGGGTGCAGATTGCCGAGATCGACGGCCAGCCTGCGGCCTACGCGCTGATCGTGCTCGGCTGGGGCTTCGACGAGCGACCCGCCCCGCGTCCGCAGCGGCCGGTGCTGCTCAGCCAGCTCTATTGCGGACCGGGCATGGCCGGCCGCGGCCTCGGCGCGGCGCTGATGGACTGGGCCATCGGCGAGGCCCGAGCATCGGGCGCCGATGCGCTGCAGCTATCGGTGTTCAGCGAAAACTTCGGCGCCCAGCGGTTCTACCAGCGCCGCGGCTTCCGCCATGTCGCCGACATCGATTTCTGGGTCGGCAACCACCGCGACGACGAGTTTCTCTACGAGCTGGCGCTCTGACGCAGCAACCCTGCCGGCGCATGCCGGGAGCGCCGCGTGGCGCCCCCTTGCACCGTCAGAACGTGACCGACAGCGAGCCCGAGATTGTCGTGCCGATATCGTAGGTGTTGATGTCGATCCGGTTGGCGCCCGACTGCTGGAACTCTTCATGCTTCTGCCCGAAGATGTTGCGCACCTCGAGCTTCGCCTCGACCTGCTGGCCCATGACCGTGATGCCCTGCCGCGCCACGAAGTCGAGCCGGAAGCCGGGCCGCTCGATCTGATCGGGCTGCGGCGGGCTGCCGTTGAGGCCGCGGCTGACGACCCGGTCGCTGGCGTAAGTCAGCAGCAAGGTCTGCTGCGACAGGTGATCGTCGTTCTCGAGCCCGATCTGGAGGTTGACCAGGTGGTCCGACTGGCCGGTCAACGGCGCGCCGTCGCGGAAGTAGTCGGTCGCCACGCCCGACGAGGCTGCGAACACCGCCACTGTGTCCGCCGAGTTCACCTGCAGTTCGGACTTGGTGTAGGTGTAGTTGGCCGTGATCGCCAGGCGCTCGGCCTCGGGCAGGCCGGCAAAGCCGGCGAGGTCGAAGTACTTCTGCACCTCGAACTCGGCGCCGTAGAGCCGCGCTGAAGGCGCGTTGGCGAAGCTGGTGGTGAACTGGCCGCCGAGCTGGGTGACGTAGGCTTCGATCGGCCGCTTGATCTTCTTGTAGAAGCCCGCCGCGGAGATCCGCTGGTCGCCCGCGAAGTAATACTCGACGCGCGCCTCGCCGTTGTACAGCTGGCTGTCGGTCAGCAGCGGGTTGCCGAGGTAGATGCGGTTGCTGTCGGGATCGAAGTACGGCTGGTAGACCAGCTCGCGGAACTGCGGGCGCGCGATCGTCTTCGAGCCGTTGAGCCGCACCTGCAGGTCGGGCATGACTTCCCAGGTCAGCGTCGCCGCGGGCAGCCAGTAATGCTTGTCGAGCGCAGTTCCGGCGGTCGATCCGCTCGGCGTGGTGAACACCTGGATCGGGCTGACCGTCTGCTTGGCCTGTTCGTACCGCACGCCGGCGTCGAGCGTCAGCTCGGGCAGGATCTCGACGTTGGCCTTGGCATAGCCGGCCCAGTTCTCAAGCGTCGCCAGGAATGCGGGGGTGCTCTCGTCCTCTTCGATGAGGGCGATGTCGTAGAAATTGATCACGCTCGGCTGCAGCAGGAGGTCCGGGCGGAACAGCCCGATTCCCTGCGGCATGGTCGTCGGCGCATCGAAGATGAAGCCGCGGCGCGAGCTGGTGCGGCTGGTATCCGACCACGCGCCGCCAATGGTGACGACCGCGCCCGGCACCACTTCGTAGCCGACGTCGACGCCGGCCGACCACAGATCCTCGTTGAGGTCGGAGAAGGCGATGTCGGCGGTGCCGCTCGTGCGGTTGAGGCGGTTGATGAAGTAGGCGCCATAGGGATCGCCGGCGGCATTGGTGCGGACGTATTCGAACGACAGTTCGTAGGGCGCCTCGCGCTGCGAGTTGGCGTAGCCGCCGCGCAGGTCGACGCTGAGCCCGTCCATCGGCTCGAATTCGGCGACCAGCTGGCTGTCGATCAGCTGGCGCTCGTACCACGCGGTGTCCTGGGTGGTGAAGTCGGCCGGGGTCTGGTCTTCGTGGCCGAGTCCGATCCGCGTGTGCTTGATCGTGTCGCGGATGTAGAGGTTGGTCCAGCGGATCGTGTTGTCGCCGAATTCAGCGCCGAGCCCGACCAGGCCGTTGACGACGATGCGCTGGTCGGTGGTCACGCGGCGGAAGTCGGATTCGAGCGTCGACAGGTCGGCGCTGAGCGAGGATTGCTGGATCGCGTCGCGGCTGGTGTAGCGGTTCGAGTAGCCGCCGCCGACGATCACGCCGAAGTCGAAGTCGCTCATCTCGAACGTCTTGCCGCCCGAGAACGAGGCCGACACGTTGGCCGGGATGTGCTGCCAGCGCTGGACGATCGCGTTACGACCGGTGACGAGCTGCGAGGCGATCGCCTGGGTGTCGACGGTGCCCGAGCTGATCCGGTCGCCGCTATCGAGATAGGACTGCAGCGCCGGCGGGATGTCGCGGTTGGCGTTGGTGAACCCGGTCCAGTCCATCCCGCTGCCGTAATAGGTGTAGCCGAGCTGGTTGGTGGTCTCGGTATCCCACGAGCCGCCGACGCCGATCGTCAGAAACGGGTCGCGCGGCGTGGCCTTCGTGGTGAGGTTGATCACGCCGCCGCCGAATTCGCCGGGATAGTTGGCCGAATAGGTCTTCTGCACCAGCGACGAGGCGATCACCCCGGTCGGGAAGATGTCGAGCGGGACGACGCGGCGCAGCGGCTCGGGGCTCGGCAGCGGCGAGCCGTTGAGCAGCGCCAGCGAGTAGCGATCGCCGAGGCCGCGGACGTAGACGAAGCCCGAACCGACCACGCTCAGGCCGGTGACGCGGCCGAGCGCGCCGGCGATGTTGCCTTCGCCGGTCTTTGCGATCTGTTCGGTGGACAGGACCGAGAGGACTTGCGCCGAATTGCGCGTCGGGTCGCGGCTGACGCGGCCGGTGACGATGATCTCCCCGCCGGGGACGGAAACCTCGGGCTCTTCGGGCGGAGTCGCGTCACCGGGCTGATCGAGCACGTCTCCTTCCTGGAGCTGCGCTTCGTCGCCGCCCTGGTCGGGCGAGATCGCGCTCTGCGCGCCGGCATTGGCTTCGCCGGCGGAACCTTGGGCCAGGGCAATGCCCGGCCAGGTCAGCGCGGTGGTGAGCAGAAGCAGCCCCGCGAGCTGCTTGCCAGTGGTCATGTCCTGGACCCCCTCGTGGTCGAATTCGAAATAAGCAGGGGCCGCGCACCGGCGGCACGCCGGGCGCGGCCCCTTCGCGTCATCAGGAGAAGATCGGCAGCGAGGTGCAGGCGCCGGTGTTGCCGGTGCCGAAGCTCGCGTACGAGCTGTTGCAGGTCCACTGCTGCCACCAGGTGTCGGTGCTCCGCGACGCGCCGACCCAGGTCGTCGTGTCGAAGAAGGTGGTCAGCGTCTTCGGATCGGTCGCCACCACCGCGGTTTCGTTGGCGCCGTTGATGAACAGGCTGGTCAGCGTCGAGGTGAGCGCGTCGTTGTTGTTGTTCGCGCCGCTGCCGAACGCGGTCTGCACCGCCGCGGCGGTGTAGGCACCGGTGCCGATATACTTGGTGGCGTTGCAGGTCAGCGCCACCGAGCGCGCGGTCAGCGTCGACGGCGTGGTGCCCGAGCCGTTCATGCGGATGCATTCATTGTTCGGCGCGACGATCAGGCCGTTGATCAGCGTGGTGTCGGAGTTGCCGCGGAACAGCGTGGAGGCCTGGTCGGCCGCCTCGTTGTCGGCGCTGGTCTGCGGCTGCACACCGGTGAAGTTGGCCACCCGCAGCGTCGTGCGCGGGGTGTCGGCCTCGTTGCCGTTGCTGTCGATTTCCATCAGCGAGTCACCGCGGCCCGGGCGCTGCAGCAGCAGGGCATACTGCACGTCCATGCGCGCGCCGGTGTCCACGTCGAGACTGTCGTCGTCGGCGCCGGTGGCGATGTAGTACTTCAGGCCGAACTGGCCGCCGAAGAATTCGGCGCCGTCATCCGAGCTGTTGAAGGTCTGGATGTGATCGAGCGTGGTGCCGCTGCCGATGCCCTCTGTGGTCAGCGACTGCAGCTCGATGCCCGAGCCGAGGATGAAGCCCGAGAAGCGGATCTGCACGTAGCTCAGACGTCCCGCGTTGTAGGCGTCGTCGGCGCCGCCGAAGCGGGCGGGATCGGGCGCGCCTTCGGTCTGACGCTCGCACGTGCCGCCGGCGACGGTGCCGGTGGTGCAGTCGGTGGTCTTGGCGCGGCCCATCAGCACCACGCCGCCCCACTGGCCTTGCGAGCTGTCGTTGTTGAGGCCGAGCACGTTGTCGCGGCTGGTGAACACGATCGGCAGCGCGGCGGTGCCGGGGGCATTGACCTTGTTGCCGCGGTTCACGGCAAGCCAAGACTGGCCCGTGCCGCCGAACACGATCACGCCCGGATCGAGCGTCAGCGTGACGTTGGTGTCGGCCGTGAGGTTGGCCGTCGGGCAGCCGACGGTCGAGGTTGCATAAGGCGCGCCGGCGGTGGGCGCCGAGAAGCCGCCGTCGCAGCCGACGTCGACACGGCCGTTCAGCTGGTAGAGCAGCCCGGCGACCTTCGGCAGCGTGCTCGAGGCGCGGACGACCTTGGGCAGCGTGCAGACGCGCCAGGTCCCGGTCGGGCCGGAGATCGTGCCCGAATCGGTCAGGCCCTGCGGGTCGGCGATCGTCGGGCAGCCGGCGGCCGCGGTCACCAGCGCGGGGCCGGTCGGGGTCGGCGTGGGAGCCGGCGCCGGCGCGGGGGCCGGATTGTTGATGGTGATGTTGCCGCCGCTTCCGGGCGAGGCAATGTCTTCGGGACCGCAGGCGGAAAGCGCCAGAATGCTGCAGCCAAGGACGAGCGAACGGGAAAGGTTGGTCACGGCGTGCGGTCCCCTCATGAAGCCGAGAATCGTTGTGCGAAATCGTTGATCGCGACTCGCAGCTAGGACCGCGACGTGACAGTTTCTTTGCAAGATTGGGCTTTTGCGACAGGGACTTTAGTAAGTCCGAGATGTGACCGTTGTGACAATCGGTCCCGACGATATTGCAGTTTTATGACACTGTTTCATTTTTATTGCAGTTGCCGGAATCGAGGCGCACTCTCTTCCCAATCGACAAGGAAATGGAGAGCGCCATGTCCGCCACACTGTTTATGTCGGCCCTCCTGGCCGCATCAGCCATCACCTCGACACCGGGGCCCGAACTCAAGACCGACGAGCAGCGCGACGTTGCCTTCGAACAGCTCAGCACCGGCCAGGCCGAAGCGGCCGTGGCCTCTCTGGAGGAAAGCCTGCGGCAAGACTCGCAGGATCCGGCGACGCTGATCAATCTCGGCACCGCCTATTCGCAGCTCGGCGATTCCGCACGCGCCGCCCGCGCCTATCAGGCGGCGATGACCAGCGGGACGCGTTACCAGCTCGAGCTGGCCGACGGCACCTGGGCCGATTCACGCGTCACCGCGCGCCGGGCCCTCGAACGGCTCGACCAGCGGCACGCGCTCGCCGCCCTCGGCGACTGAACGCCGCATAACAAGGCGGATTTCGAGTCGGGCCCGGGCGGCACTGCCGCCCGGGCCCTTGCTCATGTCGTAGCTGTCACGCCTCTGTCATTTGCGGTAAGCAAGGCCGGGATCCGGAGGGTCGGATGATTCTACGTGCCGCTGGAACTGCCGCTGGATTCGCTCTGGCCACGCTTGGCGTGGCGCCGGCGCACGCCGACGTACTCGAAATCGGCGCTGCCGGCGAGGCGCGGTGGGTCAACGGCCCGGGTGCCGCTGCCGGGGAATCCGCCGCGGTCGGCGAAGTGCCCGGCGAGGCCCTGCTCGTGCCCGATGCGGCCGTCGCCCGGACCGATCTCCACGCGCAGGCCATCCCCGCCACTTATGCCGGCAAGGTCGCCGAACTGTCCGCCCGCTTCGACCTCAGCCCGGCGCTGATCGAGGCGCTCGTGTGGCAGGAAAGCCGCTGGCGGGCGAACGCCGTCTCCCCGGTCGGCGCACGCGGCCTCGCCCAGCTGATGCCCGGCACGGCGCGCGACCTCGGCGTCAATCCCGACGATCCATTCGCCAACCTCGAGGGCGGCGCACGTTACCTGCGCGAGCAGCTCGACCGGTTCGACGGCGACATCGAGAAGGCGCTTGCCGCCTACAACGCCGGCCCCGGCCGCGTCGCCAGCGCGGGCGGCGTGCCGCGGATCCGCGAAACCCAGACCTACGTGTCGTCCGTGATGGGACGGCTGTCAGACCATTCCCGGAGTTCCCAGTAGATGCGTTCCCTGTCCCGTCTCGCTGCCGCCGCAGCGCTGTTCCTTCCCGCCGCCGCCCATGCGCAGGGCGCCAACCCGGCCGGTTCGGGCCCGATCGTCGCCGCGCTCGGCTGGCTGCAGGGCACGCTGCTCGGCAATGTCGCCACCGCCGTCGCCGTGATGGCGGTCGCCGCGGTCGGCTTCATGATGCTGACCGGACGGATGAACTGGCGCTTCGGCGCGACGGTGATCATCGGCTGCTTCATCCTGTTCGGCGCCGCTTCGATCGTCGCCGGCATCCAGTCCGCCGCGGCGGTGGGTTGAGGCCATGCAACTCGTCCGCCACCCCGTCCATCGCGCGCTGACCCGGCCGCAGATGTTCGCCGGCGTGACGTACAACTACTTCATCATCAACGCCGCGGTGACGACCGAGCTGTTCCTGATCACGGGCAGCTTCCTGGCCCTGCCTGCGGCGCTGGTGATTCATGGCATCGGCTATTTCGCCTGCCTGCGCGAGCCGCGCGTGTTCGACTTGTGGATCACCAAGGTCAGCAAGTGCCCGCGGGTGAAGAACTTCAAGCGCTGGGGCTGCAACAGCTACGCCGCCTGAGTGACACCGGCCCGGAGCGGCCGGAAGGAGCGAGTACATGAAGACCAAGTGGCCCAAGTGGCATTTGGGAGCCGCAGCCTGGAGCGCCAGCGAAGCGCATGCCGGCGATCGCCTGCCCTATGCCAGGCTGGCCGACCAGCACACGCTGCTCCTGCGCGACGGCTCGCTGATGAGCGCGCTGCAGGTGCCCGGCCTGCTGTTCGAGACCGAGGACACCGATGCACTCAACGCCCACGCGATAACGCGCGAGGTCATGCTGCGCTCCAATCTCGACGCGCGCTTCGTGATGTACCACCACGTCGTCCGCCGGCGCGTTTCGGTCGAGCTCGAAGCGAGCTTCGACGACCCGCTCGCGGCGCATATCGACCGCCGCTGGCGCGAGAAGCTGGCGCGGGACCCGCTGTTCGTCAACGACCAGTTCGTTACCCTCGTCCGCCGCCCGGCGCGTGGCAAGGCGGGCCTCGCCGAGCGCGCGGGCAAGCTGCTTCGCCGCCGCGGAACCGACGAGCTCGAAGCCGATCCGCGCGAGCTGCGCAGCCTGCGCGCGGCGATCCACGCGCTCGCCGCATCGCTCGGCGACTACGGCGCGCAGCCGCTCGGCGACTATGTCGGCCCGAGCGGCAACACCAACAACGAGCTGCTCGAGCTGCTCTCCGCGCTCTACAACGGCGAGATGCGACCGGTGCGCCGGCCCGACGAGGCGACCGACATCGGCCGCATGCTGCCCTATCGCCGGGCGAGCTTCGGGCTCGACGCGATGGAGTTGCGCGGCTCGGCCGGATCGGACTTCGCCACCATCCTCAGCCTCAAGGACTATCCCGACGCGACCTCGCCCGGCCTGCTCGACGCGATGCTGCGGCTGCCGTTCGAGATGGTCGTCACCGAAAGCTTCGCCCCGCAGGAACGGCAAACCGCGCGCGAACGGATCGACCTCGCGCTGCGCCGCCTGCGCTCGGCCGACGAGGAAGCCGTGGCCGAGCGTGCCGACATGCTCTCGGCACGCGACGGGCTCGGCACCGGTTCGGTGGCGTTCGGCGACCATCACCTGACCGTGCTGGTGCGCGAACGCGACCTCGCCCGGCTCGACGACGCAGCCGCCACGGTCGCTGCCGCGCTCGCCGATACCGGCGCGATCGTGGTGCGCGAGGACACCAACCTCGAGCCGGCGTTCTGGGGCCAGTTCCCCGGCAACGAGAGCTACCTCGTGCGCCGGGCGATGATCTCGACCGCCAACATGGCGAGCTTCGGCAGCCTCCACGGCTTCGCGCTCGGCCAGGCCGAGGGCAACCACTGGGGCGACGCGGTCTGCCTGCTCGAGACGACGAGTGCGACCCCGTTCTTCTTCAACTTCCACAACGGCGACCTCGGCAATTTCTCGGTCATCGGTCCGTCCGGCTCGGGCAAGACCGTGGTGATGAACTTCCTCGCCGCGCAGGCGCAGAAGTTCAATCCCCGGACGATCCTGTTCGACAAGGACCGCGGCGCCGAGCTGTTCGTGCGCGGCATCGGCGGGCGCTATGACCGCATCGTTGCCGGCGAGCCGACCGGGTTCAACCCGCTCGCCCTGCCCGACACGGCCCTAAACCGCGCCTTCCTGCGCGACTGGCTGGGCGTCATGCTCAAGGCCGAAGGACCGGAAGAGCTGGCGACCATCGCCGCCGCGGTCGATGCCGCCTACGCCAACGACGCCTCGCTGCGCCGGCTGCGCCATTTCCGCGAGCTGCTGTCGGGCTCGCGCCGGCCCAAGCCCGGCGATCTCGCCGACCGCCTCGCCCCGTGGATCGAGGACGGCGAGCACGGCTGGCTGTTCGACAACGCCGCCGACCGGCTCGACCTGTCGACCCGCGTGATGGGCTTCGACATGACCGCGCTGCTCGAGAACCCGCGGCTGCGCACGCCGGTGATGATGTACCTGTTCCACCGCATCGACGAGCGGCTCGACGGGCATCCGACGATGATCCTCATCGACGAGGGCTGGAAGGCGCTCGACGACGAGGTATTCGCCGCGCGCATCCGCGACTGGCTCAAGACGCTGCGCAAGCGCAACGCGCTGGTTGGCTTCGCCACCCAGTCGGCGCGCGACGCGCTCGACAGCCGCATCTCGACCGCGCTGGTCGAGCAGACCGCGACGATGGTGTTCATGCCCAACGCCCGCGCCCGCGCAGAGGACTATTGCGACGGCTTCGGCCTGACCGAGCACGAGCTGTCGCTGATCCGCAGCCTGCCCGCGCACAGCCGTTGCTTCCTCGTCCGCCAGCCCGATGCCAGCGTCGTCGTGCGGCTCGACCTGTCGGGCGCCCCGGAAGTGGTAACGATGCTCTCGGGCCGCGAGAGTGCGGTGCGCCGGCTCGATCTGCTGCGCGAGGCCGTCGGCGACGACCCGGCCGACTGGTACCCGGCGCTGACCGGCCGCGCCTGGCCGGGCTCGAAGAATCCCGATGACGATGACGCCTTCGGCGCCTGGGAGGCGGCCGAATGAGCCCTTATTGCCAGCAGGTGATGGACAGCGTCGGCACCAGCGTCGCTTCGTCGCTGCGCGCGGTCGACTGCGCCGCGGGCGCCAGCGCCGAAGCCGCGTTCGGCCGCCTGTTCGGCACCCAGGGCGCACTGCTCCCGGCGCTGACCATCCTGCTCACGCTCTACGTCGCGCTGTTCGCCTTCGCGCTGATCACCGGGCGCAGCCGCATCGGCATGGCTTCGCTGACCCCGCGGATGGTCACCGTCGGCCTGGTGCTGACCTTCGCCACCAGCTGGATCGCCTACCAGAGCGTAGTCTGGAACCTCGCCGTCGGTGCGCCCGACCAGCTCGCCGGAATACTCACCGGGACGCGCGGTTCGGCCACCACCGTCTTTGCCGACAAGATCGACGTCGTCTTCAACGCGCTCGTCGCCGCCACCGGCGACCAGGCGACCGAGAACGCCGCCACCTTCTCGCCGCCCGGCCTGCTGTGGCTCGGCGGCACCTTGCTGCTGCTCGGAACGGTTGGCGTGCTCGCCACCAGCAAGATCGCGCTGGCGATCCTGCTCGGTCTCGGCCCGGTGTTCGTGGTCCTGGCGCTGTTCCCGTCGACCCGCGGGCTGTTCACCGGCTGGCTCAAGGGCGTGGTGCTGCTCGCGCTGGCGCCGCTGTTCGCGGTGCTCGGCGGCTCGCTGATGCTCGACCTGTCGGTTCCCGTCCTGCGCAAGCTGGGCGAGACCCCGGGCCAGATCGACGACACCGCGGCGATGGCGTTCTTCATGATCGGCGCGGTCCACGTGGCGCTGATGACGATGGTGCTCAAGGTCGCCGGGACGATGGTTTCCGGCTGGGACGTGTTCGGGCTCGCCCGGCGCGAGGGTGCCGACGGCGAGCGCATGCAGGCGGCCGCTGCCGCACGCGCCGCGAGCGCGGCGATCGCGCCGCTCGCGACCGACGCGCCGCAAGGCTCGCCCGCGCCTTCGCGCGACATTCGTGTCGCCCGCGCTGCCGCGCCGGCCGCGGCCAACGACACCGCGCCGGCCGGGGCGACCCGCCGCGAGACGCAAGTGATTTCCAGCGCCGCCGCAACTGCTGCGTCCGCTGCCGCCGGCCAGTCCGCGTCGCGCGCCCGCGGCATCGGCAGCCGCTTCCGCACCCCTTCCGCTCGTTCAACGGAGAAGTTCAGATGACTCGCGCCCCGATGACCCTTGGGCTCGCCGCAGCGCTCCTCGCATCCACGATCGCGGCGCCGGCCCTGGCCGCCGACGGCCGCTTGGTCGAACGGCTCTACGATCCCGACACGGTGGTGAGGATCGAGGGCCGCACCAACGTCCAGGCGACGATCCGCTTCGAGGATGACGAGCACATCGAGAACGTCGCCATCGGCGATTCGCAGTCGTGGCAGGTGACGCCGAACCGGCGCGCCAACCTGCTGTTCGTCAAGCCGCTGAGCGAGCGCGCGGCGACCAACATGACCGTGGTGACCGACAAGCGCACCTACCTGTTCGATCTCGTCGCCAGCCCGGCCTACCGTACGCCCCTCTACGTCCTGTCGTTCTCGTACCCCGACGAGCCCGAAGACGTGCAACAGGCGGAAGGCGGGACCGCGCCCGCGACCAGCGATCCGAGCGCAATCGAGCTCGCTGCGGCGACCGATCCTTACGCGGTGGTCGATCCGGCGCAGCTCAACTACGCGTGGAGCTCACGCGGAGCGGGCAAGCTGGTGCCGAGCGAGGTCTACGACGACGGCAACGCCACGTTCCTCACGTGGCCGGCGGGAACGCCGCAGCCGGCGATCCTGATCAAGGACCAGAAGGGCACCGAAGGCCCGGTCAACTACGCGGTGCGCGGCGAGGTCATCGTCGTCGAGGGCGTCCCGCGCGAGATCATCCTGCGCGCCGGCGAGGACATGGCGACGCTGCTCAACCAGGGGCCGGTGCGCCAGCCCGCGCCGCCGCAGTCGCTGGCCCAGGCCAGCCAGGCTCCCACCATGACGGAGGTCAAGTGATGAAGCTCGCCATGCGCCTGCCCGAGAAGAGCCAGCGGGCCGTCAACGACAGCGACCCCCGCGAGGGCGCCAGTTCGGAGATCATCGATCTCGCCAGCCGGACATCCTATCCGGTCGTCGCCAATCGCAAGGGCCGCTCGGACGGACTGGCGCTCGCCGCCGGCGTCGGTTTCGTCGCGCTGCTCGGCGCGGCGACGCTGTGGGGCCTCAACGCCTCGCGCATGGGCGAGCCGCAGCAGGCCACGCAACCCGCGCCGCAGCCCGCGGCGACCCCGGCCTTCGCCCCGGCCGTCGCGCCGTCCGCGGCGCCTGCGCCGGTGGCCGTGCAGGTCGCGCCCGGCGACCCGGCCCCCTCGCCGGTCTTCGCTAGTCCCCCGGCCATGGCGATGCAGGCGGCGAACCCCTATGCGTCGCCGACCCTGGTGCATGACGCCTATGCGCTGCCCCTCCCTGCCGCCGCGGTCGCCGCGGCGGCCGAGGCAGCTCCAGGTGCCGCGGCCGGCGGGACGGCCAACGACTTCGCCAGCCGCATCGGCGGCGTCGGCGGGGGCACCGCCACCGCGGCGAGCAACTTCGATCCCCGGACCACGATCACCCAGGGGACGATGATCCCCGCGGTGCTCGAAACCGCGATCAACACCGACGTGCCCGGTTATGTCCGCGCGGTGGTGAGCCAGGACGTGCGCAGCTTCGACGGCGCGCGCATCCTCGTGCCGCGCAGCTCGCGGCTGATCGGCCAGTACCAGTCGGGCCTGCAGGCCGGGCAGAAGCGCGCCTACGTGATCTGGACGCGGCTGATCCGTCCCGACGGCGTCTCGGTCGCGCTCGCCTCGCCAGGCACCGGGTTCGACGGCAGCGGCGGTCTGCCGGGCAAGGTCGACACGCACTTCTTCCAGCGCTTCGGTTCGGCGATGCTGCTGTCGGTCATCGGCGGGCTGAGCACGATCGGCACCGGCGGCGCCTCCGTCGTGCTCGGCGGCGGGCAGAACGCCGCGGCGACGGCGCTGCAGCAGAACGGCCAGATCGCCCCGACCGTGCGCGTCCGCATGGGCGAGCCGATCCGCGTGTTCACCGCGCGCGACCTCGACTTCAGCCAGGCTCCGAAGGTCTGAGGCAGCGGTGAGCGCCGAGATCCACCATCTGGCTCCCGAAACGGCAGGGGAGGATGCGGCCGAGGATCTGCCGCTAGCGCCGAGCGGCAGTGTCTATCTCGACGCCTACCTCGCGCCGTTCCGGCAATGGCTCGACCGCGACACGGTGACCGAGATCATCGTCAATCGCCCGGGCGAGATCTGGATCGAGGACGCCGGGCAGCCGGGGATGCAGCGGATTGCCGCGCGCGAGATCGACGACAAGCTGGTCCAGCGCCTCGCCGAGCAGGTCGCGCGCGTCAGCCACCAGGGGATCAACCGCGAGCACCCGCTGCTCGGTGCCACGCTGCCCGACGGCGCGCGCATCCAGTTCTGCGGCCCGCCGGCGACCCGGCAGCACTGGGCGATGGCGATCCGCCGCCACCGCCGGCTCGACCTGCCGCTCGACGCCTACGATACCGGGCCACTGGTTGGCGCCGTCGAGGCCGACCTGCCCGATCCGGCGCAGCAGCCGGTCGCCTTCCTCCGCGCGGCAATCGCGGCGCGCAAGACGATCCTGATCTCAGGTGGGACCTCGACCGGCAAGACCACGTTCCTCAACGCCATGCTCGGCGAGATTCCCGCCGGCGAGCGCGTGGTTCTGGTGGAGGACACACCCGAGCTCAAGCTGCCGGGCGCCAACGGCGTCGGCCTCGTCGCGGTCAAAGGCGAGCTCGGCGAAGCCAAGGTCTCCGCCAACGAGCTGCTGCAATCCGCCCTGCGCCTGCGCCCCGACCGCATCGTGCTGGGCGAGCTGCGCGGCGCGGAAAGCGTCAGCTTCCTGCGCGCGATCAACACCGGTCACCCGGGAAGCTTTTCGACCATCCACGCCAACAGCCTGCGCGGCGCGCTCGAGCAGCTGGCGCTGATGGTCATGCAGACCGGCATCGGCCTGACGCGCAGCGACACGATCGCCTATGCCGCATCGGTGATCGACGTGGTGGTCCAGCTCGAGCGGAGCGAAGGCAAGCGCGGCATAGGCGCCATCGCGCTCAGCCAGGACCTGCTTTGAATGCTGTTGGAGGCGCTGTAACAAAACCGTAATGGAGGTCGCCCAAGCCGTTGGCGACCATTCGCGAGAGAAGCGATGAGCAGCGCCGCGCCCGAACCCGCTACCGCCGAACTCCTCTCGCCCGCGGAGCGTTACTTCAATCGCGAGCTCAGCTGGCTGACGTTCAACGAGCGCGTGCTCGCCGAAGCGCGCAATCCCGCCTATCCGCTGCTCGAGCGGCTGCGGTTCCTGTCGATCTCGGGCAGCAACCTCGACGAATTCATGATGATCCGCGTTGCCGGCCTTGCGGGGCAGGTGCGCAGCGGCGTCGGGCGGGTCTCGATCGACGGCAGGACGCCTTCGCAGCAGCTCGCCGCGATCAATTCGAGGGTGCGCGATCTGCAGCAGAGCCAGCAGGCCGCGCTGGCCGAGCTCAGGCTGCTGCTGGCGGCGCAGGGCATCCATATCGCCGACTATGCGCGGATCGACGCCGAGGCCGACGCGTGGCTGCGCCAGTACTTCCTCGAGCACGTGCTGCCGGTCATCACCCCGCAGGCGATCGACCCGGCGCATCCGTTCCCGTTCGTCTCCAACCAGGGCATCGGCGCGCTGTTCAACCTGACGCGGATCGCCGACGGCAGCCGGCTGGTCGAGATGGTGCTGATCCCCAGCGCCATCCCGCGCTTCGTCCAGGTCCCGGGCGACGAGCCGATCTGGATCTCGATCGAGCGCGTGGTGACACGCTACGCCGCGCTGCTGTTCCCCGGCTTCAGGGTCGAGGGGCACGGGGTCTTCCGCCTGCTGCGCGACAGCGACATCGAGATCGAGGAGGAGGCCGAGGACCTCGTCCGCTACTTCCGCACCGCGATCCAGCGGCGGCGGCGGGGCAAGGTGATCATGCTCGAGCTCGACGAGACCTTCGAGCCCGAGGCCGAAGCCCTGCTGCGCGAGCAGCTCGGGCTGGAACAGGCCGTGGTCAGCAAGACGGTGGGGATGCTTGGCATCGCGGGCCTGTCCGAGATCGTCGGCGCCGACCGCCCGGACCTCAAGTTTGCCCCCTATACCCCGCGCTACCCGGAGCGGATCATGGAGCACGACGGCGACTGCTTCGCCGCCATCCGGTCCAAGGACATCGTCATCCACCACCCTTACGAGAGCTTCGAGGTGGTGGTCGACTTCATCCGCCAGGCGGCGGCCGACCCGGCGGTCGTGTCGATCAAGCAGACCCTCTACCGCGCCGGGCACCAGTCGCCGGTGGTCATGGCGCTGATCGCCGCGGCCGAGGCGGGCAAGTCGGTCACCGCGGTGGTCGAGCTGAAGGCGCGCTTCGACGAGGAACAGAACCTGCTGTGGGCGAGCCAGCTCGAGCGCGCCGGCGTGCAGGTGATCTACGGCTTCGTCGACTGGAAGACCCACGCCAAGGTGTCGATGGTCGTGCGGCGCGAGGACGACGGCTATCGCACGTACTGCCACTTCGGCACCGGCAACTACCACCCGGTCACCGCCAAGATCTACACCGACCTCAGCTTCTTCACCGCCGATCCCGCGCTCGGCCGCGATGCCGGGCGCCTGTTCAACTTCGTCACCGGCTACGTCGAGCCGCCCTCGACCGAGCGGCTGGCGATTTCGCCGCTCACGCTGCGCGAGACGCTGTACGAACTGATCGACGCCGAGATCGGGCACGCCCGCGCCGGGCGCCCGGCGGCAATCTGGGCCAAGCTCAACGCGTTGACCGAAAAGGGAGTGATCGACCGGCTCTACGAAGCCGGCGCGGCGGGGGTGGAGGTGGTGCTCGTGATCCGCGGCATATGCTGCCTCAGGCCCGGCGTGCCCGGCCTGTCGGAGACCATCCACGTCAAGTCGATCATCGGCCGCTTCCTCGAGCACAGCCGCATCTGGGCGTTCGGCAACGGCGAGGCGCTGCCGGGCTCGCAGGCGAAGCTGTTCATCTCCAGCGCCGACGCGATGAGCCGCAGCCTCAACCGCCGCGTCGAAGTGCTGGTGCCGATCCTCAATCCCACGGTCCACGACCAGGTGCTGGAACAAGTCCTGCTCGCCAACCTTATCGATACCGAGCAGAGCTGGCTGCTCGATGGCGAAGACGGCAGCTACGAGCGCGTCGAAGCCGAGGGCGAGGGCTTCAATTGCCACGAATACTTCATGACCAATCCGTCGCTGTCGGGCCGCGGCGGCGCGCTGGCGAAAGGCGGCGTGCCCAAGCTGACCTTGCGCAAGGGGGCGATGTGAGCTGGCTCAGCACCCTCCGCCGTTCGCCAGGCCACGACGACCGACCCGACCGGGCGGTGATCGACATCGGCTCGAACACCGTCCGCCTGGTGGTCTATTCGGGTTCGCTGCGCGCGCCCGAGGTGTGGCTCAACGAGCGCGTCACCGCGCGGCTCGGCCGCGACCTGTCGGAGACCGGCGCGATGCCCGACAAGGCGGTCGACTACGCGCTCGGCGCGCTCGCGCGCTATGCTGCGATCGTCGAGGACCTCGAGGTGACCGACGTGCAGACCGTCGCCACCGCCGCGGTGCGCGAAGCCAGCAACGGACGGGAATTCCTCGAGCGCGTGCGGCAGCTGGGGCTGAAGCCGGTGCTGCTCTCGGGCGAGGAGGAGGCGCGCGGCTCGGCCTTCGGCGTGATCGGCGCCTTCCCCGGCGCGCTCGGCACCGTCGCCGATCTCGGCGGCGGCAGCCTCGAGCTGGTGATGATCGAGCACGGCGATTGCCACGACGGGGTCAGCCTGCCGCTCGGCACCCTGCGCCTGCCGACGCTGCGCGCGAAGGGACCGGCCGCGTTCCGCAAGACGGTGAAGAAGGAAATGGCCCGCGCCGGCTGGGCCGCGGCGCATCCCGGGCCGCTGTACATGGTCGGCGGCACCTGGCGCGCGCTGGCGGTCTGCGCGATGCGCGAGTGCGACTATCCGCTGACCGACCCGCACGGCTTCGCGCTCAGCGCCGCCGAGACCGACGCCATCGCCAAGGGCATAGCGCGGACGGACGCCGGCAAGCTGGCGGCGCTCCCGGGGATTTCCGCCACCCGCGCCGCCGCGCTGCCCGATGCCGCCGCCATGCTGCGCACGATGCTCGCCGAGCTGCAGCCCGATGGCGTGGTGTTCTCCTCGTGGGGCCTGCGCGAAGGCCTGCTGTTCCGGCGCCTCGCGCCGGAAGTGCGCCTGCAGGACCCGCTGATTGCCGGCGTCGCGCGCTTTACCGCGCCGCGCGGCGGCCCGGCGACCCAGGCGGCGATGATGGCCGCGTGGACCGCCGATGCGACCAACGGCGACGGCAACGGCGGCGAGCGCCTGCGCCTCGCCGCGACGATGCTGGCGCTGGCCGCGGCGCACGTCGAGCCCAACTTGCGCGCTCGCCAGGCTTACGAATGGGCGATGGACAAGCGCTGGGTCGGCCTCGACCCCGCCGGCCGCGCGCGAATCGCCGCGGCGCTGCTTGCCGCCGGCGGCAAGGTCGCCGCGCCGCCCGAACTCGAGCGTCTGGCCAGCTGGGAACACTTGCGCGAGGCGGTCGCCTGGGGCCTCTCGCTGCGGCTGTGCCGACGGATCGGCGCGGGCTCGCGCGCGTCGATGCTATCCAGCGAGCTGCGCCGCGAAGGGGACCGGCTGGTACTGCAGTTCGATCCCGCGCGGGCCCAGCTCGTCTCCGATCAGGTGCAGGGCGACCTCAAGGCGCTCGCCCAGTGGCTCGGCGCCGAGCCGAGCCTGAAGGTGGGCGACGCGGCGCCAGCCGAAGCCTAGGCGAAATCGGTCCGGTATGTGACCGGGCCATGCTCGCGCTTGCATTCCCGCCGGCAGCGGCAAGGTTGCGCGCGACCATGGGGACACAGCGACGATGCCACCAACCAAGCGCAAGACAACCGCGGCAAAGCCCGCGAAGCCGGTGCCCGCAGCGGCCAACGACCGCGAGGAGCTCGGCCTCCTTGAGCTGGCCCGCGGCATTCTGGCCCGCGAACTCCGCCCGCTCGCGGGCCATGTCCGGCGCCTCGCCGAAGCCGTCCTCGTCCACGAGGAAAAGCGCGTCAAAAAGAAGGCCGGCGGCGGGAAGAAGGACGGCAAGAAGCAAAAGCTGGCCAAGATTCCCGGCCAGAAGGGCAAGAAGTAGGTCCGTTCACGCCGGGTCGGGCAAGCGTCCCTCGACCGCCTACCACGGATCCCCGGTCTGCTCGTCGAACGGCCGGGTGTCGGCCGGCACCGGCTTGTACGGCGGGCGCTGCGGCAGCGTGCGCTCGCCCTTCCACGGGATCTGGTCGACCGCCGTCCAGGCGTTGACGTGCAGGCGGAAGAACTTCCAGCGCCCGCCCCGCTTCACCAGCCGGTCGTCGCGCGTGCCGATGCCGAACACGAAGTTGGTGCCGTAGTCGGCATTCCACTGGATGATCTGGAAGAAGCAGCGCACCCGCGCGCCTTCGGGCAGCGGGTCCATGATGAAGTGGTTCATCAGGTGCTGGCGGCCGTACCACCAATGCTGCCGGTCGTACCACAGCTTGCGCAGGTTCTCGCGGATCGCCGCGTGGCCTCTGACCTTGCCCTGCCACAGATGGTCGAACTCGGCGTCCTCGGCGAAGGTATTGATCGCCTGTTCCTCATCGGCGAGATCGATGCCCCAAGCATAGCGCGCGAACAGCTCCTCGATCTCCGCCCGGTCCTCCGCCGGCATGATCGCGGGCACGCCGTCGGGCCACGGGTTTTCGCTCATTCTTGCTCTCCCTCAATGCGCTCTTGCCAAAGCCCGGCATGCACGGTTCAAACCATGCATAACAAAGGGAAAGAGCGATGCCCGAGATTTTTTATCCCTTCGCCAGCTTCGGCCACCAGAGCCGCATGCCGATGCGCTTCGAGGCCGACGTGTTCGAGTGCGAGGTCGAGGGAGAGATTCCCAGGGAGCTCGAGGGCGCTTACTACCGCACCGGCGCCGACCGGCAGTTCCCGACGCTCGAAAACGACATCATCCTCAACGGCGACGGCCTCGCCTCGATGTTCCGCTTCGAGCACGGTCATGTCAGCTTCCGCAGCCGCTACGTCCGGACCGAGCGGCTCACGCGCGAGCGCGAGGCGCGCCGCCGGCTCTACGGAGTCTACCGGAACAAGTTCACCGACGACGAAAGCGTGTCCAACCTGCCGCAGCGCGACAACACCGCCAACACCAACGCCTTCAACCACCATGGCCGGCTGTTCATGCTGCGCGAGGATTCGCGCCCCTACTGTCTCGACCCCGAGACGCTCGACACGATCGAGGTCGGCCGTTTCGGCAACCTCGGCTCGAGCGCGCTGACCGCGCACCCGAAGATCGACCCCAGGACCGGCGAGTGGTGGAGCTACGGCGTGTTCGCCCGCGGCGAGCCGACCACCGATGCCTCGCTCCACGTGTTCGACAAGGCCGGGCAGCTCGTCCGTGAGGAATGGTTCCACACCCCCTACCCCGGCCTCAGCCACGACTGGGGCGTGACGCGCGAGCACCTGGTGTTTCCGATCATGCCCCTGACGGCTGACGACAGGCGGCTGCGCGCGGGCGACGCCTACTACCAGTACGACCCCGACCTGCCGAGCATGTGGGGCGTGATGCCGCGCAACGGCTCGACCAGCGACATGCGCTGGTTCCGGATCCCGGGCATCGTCATGGGCCACGTGATGAACGCCTATACGGAAGGCAACCTGGTCCACGTCGACACCCCGGTCAGCCCCGGCAACTGCTTCTGCTTCTTCAAGGACAAGCACGGCAACCTGCCGTCGCCGCCCGAGACGGTAACGCAGATCACCCGCATCACTTTCGACCTGTCCAAGCCGGATGCCGAGGCGGTCACGCTGCACGCCGTCCAGGGCGCCTATGGCGACATGCCCAAGATCGACGACCGCTACGCGATGGAGAAGTATCGCATCGGCTATTTCGCGTTCCGCGACTTCCCGCGCATGGGCGTGGCGCAGATCGATTGGGCGTCCGAAGAGCTTCGGTTCCACGAGCTCGACAACGCCGCCGCGCAGGAGCCGCTGTTCGTTCCGCGCAGCCCCGACTCGCCCGAAGGCGACGGTTTCATCCTGACCGCGGTCGACCGCTTTGCCGAGAAACGCACCGACCTGCTGATCCTAGACGGCAACGACGTTTCGCGCCCGGCGCTCGCCACCGTGAAGCTGCCGTTCGCGCTGCCGATGGCGTTTCACGGCAGCTGGATGGCCACCGAGAGGGAGAAGACCCATGCCTGACATCGAACAAGCAAGGCAGCGGCTCGAAGCCCAGCTCGCCGAACTGGAAGACCGCCGCGCGCGCATCGAGCGCGATCTGTCCGAGCCCGGCGATCCGGATTCGTCCGAGCGCGCCGTGCAGATGGAGGACGACGAGGCGCTCGAACGGCAGGCCGCGCTCGTCGCGCAGGAAATCGCCTCGGTGCGCCGCGCGCTCGGTCGGATCGGCGACGGCAGCTATGGCGCCTGTGTGCAGTGCGGCACCGCGATCTCCGCCCCGCGCCTCGAGGCCCGCCCCGAAGCCGCGCTCTGCATCGACTGCGCGAACAAGTCGTAAGCGCCGATCCGATAAAGAGTAGCATGCTATCAAAATCGGGAGTAGAAGGGCCGTGGGCGCGCGAGTCCTTCGGGTCACCCCCCACCGCTTGCGCGCCCAACCTCTCCTGATATCGCCCCAAGCCTGCGCACGAGCGCCGCGTTGGCGCGGTTGCTGCCGCGCCCTAACGCGTCACCCGCCGCACGAACCCCGTCACCATCCGCTCGACTTCCCTGATCTCCGTGCCGATGCTCTGCGCCGGGCTCAGGTGATTGTGGCCCGCGAGGTAGTGCATCTCGGGATAGCCGGCGTGCGCCACGCCCCAGGCGCCGACGAACTGCGCGGCCTGCTTCTGGAAGTCCTCCGGATCGAACTCGGACACCGTCAGCATCAGCGGCACCGCGGTGTTGAGCAGCCCGGCCATGCACGAGGCCGGGCCCCAGCCCTTCGGGTCGTCGCCGTAGTAGGCAAGGTGGAACTCGTTGGGCGTGCAGCTGAGCGTGTCGTAGATGCCGCTCATCAGGATCGCCCCGGCGATGCCCCCGCCTTCGGCCACATGGTGTGCCTTGTGCGCGACGTAGGCGGCGACGTGGGCCGCGCCGGCCGACTGGCCCGAGAGCACGATCCTGTCCGGGTCGCCGCCGTGCTGCGCCACGTTGTCCCTGAGCCAGCGGACGACCGCCGCCAGGTCCTCCGGCCCGGCGGGGAACCGGTGCGCGGGGGCGAGGCGGTAGGTGATCGTCACCCCGACGAAGCCGGCCAGCGCCGCCGCGGTGCCGATGTTGTCGTAGAACGGCGTTTCGGCCGAGCGCTTGTCGCCCATCACGAAGCCGCCGCCGTGCACGAACACCAGCACCGGCGCGCCTTGTGTGCCCAGCTGGCGGAACACGTCGAGCCGGTGCCGTTCGTGCTCGCCGTAGGCGAGGTCGCGGGTCACTTCGACCGACGCGTCGCTGCCCTTCGCCATCGCCGCGAACAGCTGCGTGGTGCCGCCCAGCATTGCCGGGGTCAGCTCGCGGCCGAGGCCTTCCAGTTTGTCGCGCAGGTCAGGCGTCATGCGATTCAGGCTCCATCAGCAGCACCGGCTTGATCGCCTTGCCCGAATGGGCGTCCTCGAAGGCGCGGGCGATCTCGGCAAAGGGGTAGAATGTCAGCAACCGGTCGAACGGGAAGCGTCCCTGGCGCCAGTATTCGGCCAGCCGGGGGATGAACAGGCCGGGATGCGCGTCGCCACCGAGGATGCCGCGCAATTGCTTGCCCCCCGCCAGCATGGCGAACATCGCCGGCTGCCACTCGCCGATCGGCGCGGCGACGAAGCCTGCGGTGCCGTTCATGGCCAGGCACTCGAGCGCGGCGGTATGCGCGGCGGGCGCATTGGCGGTGTTGAAGCTGAAATCGACGCCGCGCCCGGTCACGCCGCGGATCTTCGCCGCGAGCCCGTCCTCGTCTGCCAGGATCGTATCGGTGGCGCCGAGCTCGCGTGCCAGCTCGAGCCGCTCGGGCTTGAGGTCGACCGCGACGATCCGCTTCGCCCCGACCAGCCGCGCCGCCATCACCGCCGAAAGGCCAACGCCGCCGACGCCGAACACCGCGATCGTATCGCCGAAGCCGACCTTGAGCGCCTCGATCACCCCGCCCGCGCCGGTCACCACTCCGCAGCCGAGCGGCCCGAGCTTCTCGAGCGGCAGGTCCCTGTCCATCTTCACCGCGGTGCGCTCGGGCACGATCGCATGGCTGGCAAAGCTCGACTGGCCGAAGAAGTGCGAGTGGACCGGCTCGCCGTCGCCGGACAGCGCGGTCGAGCCGTCCAATCGCTTGCCGCCGAAGCACAGCGGCATGGCGAGGTCGCAATAGGTCGGCCGGTTTGCCCGGCAGCTCGGACACTCGCCGCACGAGCTCCCGCTGAGGATCACGTGGTCGCCGACTTCGAACCCGCGCACGCCCTCGCCGAGCTTCTCGACCACGCCGGCGCCTTCGTGCCCGAGCACGATCGGCTGTGGCGAATGGCGCCCCGGATGTTCGTGCAGGTCGGTGTGGCAAATGCCGGTGGCGACGAGGCGAATGCGCATCTCGCCGGCGCGCGGCTCCTCCTGCTCCAGCTCTTCGATCGCCGGCGCCGGGCCGCTGCCCCGGCTGACCGCAGCCCTGACCCTCATGCGCCCGGTTCGCCGAGGTGGTGGTCGTCCTGAATGTCGGCGACCGGCCCGTGCTGCGTCATCAGCGCCTTGCGGCGGACGAAGCGCAGGATCGATTCGAGCCCGGTGCGCGAGCCGCCGAGGCCCGAGAAGCCGAAGCTGTGCGTGCCGATCGAGCGCATCTTGCCGAAGGTCAGAAAAGTGTCCTGCAGGAACACCGCCCCGGCGTTGATCCGCCGCCCGATCGCCAGCGCTTCCTCCTCGGTCCCGGCGAGCACCGAGGCGGTAAGGCCGAACTGGGTGTCGTTGGCGAGGCGCACGGCTTCGTCGATGTCCGAATAGGCCATGACCGGGATACACGGGCCGAAGGTTTCGTCCTGCATGATCAGCATGTCATGCGTGACGCCGGTCAGCACCGTTGGGCGCATGTAGAGCCCGCCGTCGATCTCTTCGACCTCGCCGCCGGTGAGGATGGTCGCGCCCTTGGCCACGGCATCGGCAAGGTGCCGCCGCACGATCTCGGCCTGCGGCGCGAAGGTGAACGGCCCGATATGCCCGGCGCGCGGATTGTCGACATTGAGCCGGACCGCGTTCGCCTTCTCGACCAGCCTGGCGACGAACGCGTCGTGGACGCTCTCGTGCACGTAGACGCGCTCGGTCGAATAACAGACCTGTCCGGTGGCATAGACCGCGCCGCGCAGCACGCTCGTCGCCGCGCGCTCGAGGTCGGCGGTCTCGGTGACGATCGCCGGGTCCTTGCCGCCGAGCTCGAGAAAGCACGGGATCAGGCGCTCGGCACAGGCCACGGCGACCTTGCGCCCGGTCGGCACGCTGCCGGTGAAGCAGATCAGGTCGGCCTCCGCGATCACCGCCTGGCCCACCGCGCCGTCGCCGGTCACGTAATCGAACACCGCCGCCAGCTCGGGCACCGCGCGCACCGTCTCGAACACCGTCTCGATCACCCGCGGCGTGACTTCGCTCGGCTTCAGCAGCACCGCCGAGCCGGCGAACAGCGCCGGCACCGCGTCGAGCAGCGCCAGCATCAGCGGCGCGTTCCACGGGCTGATCACCCCGACCAGCGAATAGGGCACCAGCTGGCTGCGGATCTCGACCTCGGGCATCACCGCCGAGCGGGTGTGGACCGCGTAGGCACCGAGCGCCTTGGGCGCATCCTCGATCCAGCCGCCGATGTTGGCCAGCGTGATGAACCCCTGCAGGTAGGAGGTATGGCAGCCGCCGGTGTCGATCGCATCCCGCTCGCCGATCTCGGCCGCGCGCGCCTTCACTTCGCCCAGCCAGCGCGCCATCACGCCGATCCGTGCTTCCAGCGGCATCGCCGCCCAGGCGCGCTGGTTGTTGCGCAGGCGTGCCGCCTTTGCCGCGACTTCCCCGGTGCTCGAAACGGCCACCTCGAAGTCGGCCCGTCCCGTACGCGGATTGCGCACCGCGAGCACGGCTTCCTGTGCAGGTGCGGCGGACGCCATCAAGTATCCTCTCTCTGCTTTGTGGCCCTCGGTAACGCGTCGAAAGCGCGCACGATAGCCGCAAATGTTAAGGTCGGGCGGCCCGACGTGCCTCCGGCGCGGCCCGTCCCGAATACGCGCCGCGAGGCGGAAAGCGCTCCACTGCGGCGCGTTAGTTCGCCGGTCCGCCACCCAATACGCGGACGTTTAGGAGTGCAAGACAATGCCCGACCGGAGCAAGAACCAGAGCAGCGACCGTCGCTCGCAACAGGACGGCAACCGCCAGCAGAATCAGCAGCGCGGCGGCAGCCGGCAGCACGAACAGAGCAGCGGCGGGAGCCGCCAGCAGGGCGAGATGGACCGCGACGACGATCGCAGCCGCAACGACCGCTGACCCGATGCAAGGGCCGCCCCGCGTACCAGCGCGGCGGCCCTTGCCCTCAGCCGGCATCAGAACCCGTAGCGCAGCCCGCCCCACACTGTGCGCGGGGCGCCGAGGTCGATCGACGGCGACTGGTTGCGCGTAATCACGTCCTCGTCGAACAGATTTTCAACCCGCGCGACGAAGCTCAGGCGATCGACCAGGCGCACTTGCGCGAACAGGTCGAGCGTGGTCGCCGCAGGCAACGCGTCGACGTGGAGATCGTCCTCGTACTGCAGTCCGACGTGGCGCAGCGTGGCGGCGAAGGTCGTGCCCTCCTGCGGGCGCCAGCTCAGCGTGGCGCTGGTCGCCCACTTCGGTGTCTGCGCCGGGCGCAGCCCGTCGAGCGGAGCGGCCGCCCCGGAACCGCGCATCTCGGCATCGGTATAGGCCAGCGAGCCGTCGAAGCCGACCTGGCCGAACTCGAGCTGGGCGGCGAATTCCAGCCCCTGCGCGTCGATCGCATCGATGTTCTGCCGCTGGCGCACGTTGACGCCGGTGGTGACGTTGGTGATCGCGTTCTTCACCTGGTTGTCGAACGCGGTCAGCGCCAGCTTGACGTGCTCGACGGGGCGCCAGTCGATCCCCGCCTCGAACCCTTCGAGCCGCTCGTTGCTGAGCGCGGCATTGGCGTTGGTGGTCACCGGGAACACCACGAAGGGGCGATAGAGCTCGTTGATCGTCGGCAGGCGGATGCCGCTGTAGGCGGCGGCGCGCAGCTGCAGGCCCGCGGTCGCCTCGAACACCGCGCCCGCGCGATAGGAGAAGGTCCAGTCGCTGCGATCGGCGAACAGGTTGTTGATCGTGGTCGTGCCGGCGGCGTTCTGCTGGCGGAAGTAGCCGTCGGCGATGTCGTAATGGTCGGCGCGCACGCCGCCGGTCAGCGTAACCGGGCCGAGCTCCCAGTCGTCCTCGAGGTAGAGGCCGAAGTCGGTATTGACCCCGCCGGCGAAGCGCCGCGCGGTGAGCGCGCGGGTGGTGGCGTTGTAGGCGTCCTCGGCGAGATCGCCTTCCGAGCGGCGGACGTCGCCGCCGAGACGCAGCGTGTGCCCGCCGCCGATCGGCGGTCGGACTTCGAGCTTCCCCCCGAGCCCGGAGGCCGGGGTGTCCTTCTGGTCGAGCGAGCGGTTGAACGTCGTCGACGAGATCACCGTGTTGTGGAAGTTGCGCCACTGGCCATAGGCCAGTGCATCGACCTGCCACGGCCCGCGGCTGACGATCCGCGCGCTGAGGTCCTGCCCTTCGCTGCCGGTAGTGGCCCCGGCGAAGCGCAGCACGCGGTCGTCGTCGAACGCAAGGCCGCGCAACTGGAGTTCGAGATGGTCGCCGATCGGCTCGACCACGCGCCCGCTGACCGACCAGGAATCGTACATCGCGGGGACCGTCGCCGGCACGCGCTGGTCCGCGGGGGTGGTGAAGAAGCCCTTGCCGCGATCCCAGCGCCCGCTGAACACCCCGAAGCCTTCGCCGATCCGCGGGGCCACCATGCCGGAAAGCTCCGTCTCGGCCCGATCGTTGATCGACGCCTGGCCGCTAAGCAGGCCGAGCGTCGCGGCATCCGCGCTTTCGAGCTCGATCGTGCCCGCCAGCACGCCGGTGCCGAACGGCCCCGAACCGCCGCCGCGAGTGACGCGGATCGAGGCGAGGCGTTCGGGCGCCAGCGCCGAGAACGGGACGTAGCCGAACATCGGATCGGTCATCGGCACGCCGTCGAGCAGCACCAGCGCGCGGCTGGTGGCATTGCCGCCGAGCGCGCGCAGCGTCACGCCCTGCGCCGAGGGATTGGACGAGCGGCTGTCGGAGCGGCGGAACTGCTGGAACCCGGCCACGCTCGACAGCGCGTCCTCGATCCGGCCCGACGCGCTCGAGACGATCCTGTCGCGCGCGATTTCGACCGTGCCATAGGCAGGCGTCGCCGGGGTCGGCTCGAGCCCGCGGCCGGTGACGACGATGACGCTCTCCTGGGCCATGGCAGGCGGGCAGGCGAACAGCAGCGGCAAGGCGGCAAGATACGTGTAGCGCATGATCGACCCCTCCCCGGGTCCAAATTGCGTTTGTCCGGCGCTCTAGCGAGTCAAACTTGCCGCGTCACCCCTCGTTTGGCAGAGAGGGACGAAACTACGGGGAAACGAGGATGCGCCTCGCTCTGATTGCCTTTGGAACTATATCGGCAGCGCTGGCGATGCCCGCGGCCGCACAGGAGTCGTTGACTATGTCCGTCCCTCCGGTCGTTTCGCAGGACCATGCCGCGCTCCTCGCCAGCGACGACCCCCGGCTCGCGGCCAACAAGCGCCTCGTCTACGACATGTACCGCATCGTGCTGCAGGCCGGTCGCGCCGACCGCGCGCACGAGTTCATCGCGGAGAACTACATCCAGCATAACCCCAACGCCGCGCAGGGCCTCGCCGGCCTCGTGGACTATGTCCGCTCGAGCCGGCCCGAGCGCGAGATCAGGGACACGCTCGACCTGCCGCTGATCCACCTGATGGCCGAGGGAGACTACGTTACCACCGCCTTCGTCCGCCCGGAGAAGGACGCAAGCGGCGAGACCTACTATTCGAGCTGGTTCGACCTCTACCGCATCGAGCACGGCAAGATCGCCGAGCACTGGGATCCGATGCTCAAGAGCGACCCGAAGATCGACCCGAACGACAAGAAGCTCTGACGCCCAGGACGACAGTCGGCATCAGGCCGCGAGTTCGAACGGCTCGATCTCGCCCGAGAGGTAGAGGCGCTTGGCCTTCGCGCGGCTGAGCTTGCCCGAACTGGTGCGCGGCAGGCTGCGCGGCGGGACCAGTTCGACCACGCAGTTCATGCCGGTGATCGAACGCACCTTGTCGCGGATCGTGTCGCGCAGCCGCACCCGCTCCTCGGGATCGGACACGCGGCAGTGGACCAGCACCGCCGGCGCTTCCTCGCCGTTGTCCATCTCGATCGAGAAGGCGGCGATGTCGCCATGATTGAACCCCGGCAGCTGCTCCACCGCCCATTCGATGTCCTGCGGCCAGTGGTTTTTGCCGTTGATGATGATCATGTCCTTCGCCCGGCCGACGATGAACAGGTAGCCGTCGGCCATGTAGCCCATGTCGCCAGTGTCCAGCCAGCCGTCGACCAGGCACTCGGCGGTCGCTTCCGGGTTGCGGAAGTAGGAATGCATGACGCTCGGCCCGCGGCACCAGACCTTGCCGATCTGGTGGTCCTTCCTGGCCTTGCCGTTCTCGCCGCGAATCTCGACGTCCATGTCGGGCAGCGGCTTGCCGCAGTTGACGATCGCCCGGTAGCGCGCCGGCCGCGACAGGTCGCGCTTGCTGCCGGAAAGGCGTTCCTCCTCGACAAGCTCGACGTGAATGCCCTCGCCCGGTGGCATCACGGTCACCGCCAGCGTGGCTTCGGCGAGGCCGTAGCTCGGCGTGAATGCGCTCGCCTTGAAGCCGGCATCGGCGAACGCGTTGACGAAGCTCTGCATGACGTCGGGGCGGATCATGTCGGCCCCGTTGCCCGCCAGCCGCCAGCGCGACAGGTCGAACCGTTCGGCAACGCTCGACTGGCTGGAGATGCGCCGCGCGCAGATATCGTAGCCGAAGGTCGGCGAATAAGAGAGCGTCGTGCCCTTGTTGCGGCTGATCAGGTCGAGCCAGGCGAGCGGTCGGCGGGCGAAGTGCTCGGTCTTGAGGTAGTCGACCGAGACCTGGTTGGCGATCAGCGACAGCAGGCAGCCGACCAGGCCCATGTCGTGGTACCAGGGCAGCCAGCTGGCCACGCGGTCGTTGTCGCCGATGTCCATCGCGGTGGCATGGCCGTAGAGGTTGTGCAGCAGCGCCCGATGCGTCACCGCGACACCGGTCGGGAAGCGCGTCGAGCCCGACGAGTATTGCAGGTAGCAAATGTCGTCAGGGTGCGGCTCGGCAAGCTCGACGGCGGGCGCCTCGCGCCGGGCAAAGCTCTCCCAGTCGGCGCTGTCGCATCCCTCGCGTCCGGCCGCGGCGGAAGCCATCTCGGCAATCTCGGTCGGATAGAGCAGCAGGCGGGGGGCGGCACTTTCGAGCTGCACGGCGAGCTGCTCGATGTAATTTTCCTTGCCGCCGAAGGTGGTCGGCAAGGGCAGCGGCACCGGCCAGGCGCCGGCAAAGACCGTGCCGCAGAACAGGGCAGCGAATTCGGGGCCGGTCTCGGCGATCAGGGCCACCCGGTCGCCCTTGCCGATTCCGGCCGCGACCAGCCGGTAGGCCATCTTGATCGCGTCGGCGCGCATCTCGCTGTAGGGATAGACACGTTCCAACGCACCGCGCGCGTCGTGAAAATTGAGCCCCTTCGCGCTCTTCGCCGCATAGTCGATTGCAGCCGTGAAGGTCGCAAAGTCCGCGCGGATCCGCGGCAGCGGACAATCGTTGGGCGTGGGTGTGAGGTTCGTCATCGTCTGATTGGCAATCCCGTCATCTGTGCGCTCTTACGGCGCACGCCCAATGCCAACAAGCCGCCGAAAACCGAACGGCCCCGCGACAGCCTTTCCCATTTGTCAACGACTGTGGCACGAATATGGCGATGGCCAGCGATCGGCAAGCGATGAAACGCGCGCGTCCCAAGGCGAGACCGCTGGACGGCGCGCGTCTGGAAGAGCTTGCCTTAACCTACGTTGCACGGTTTGCAACCAGCGCTTCGAAGCTCGAGCGCTATCTTGAGCGCAAGCTGCGCGAGCGGGGATGGGAAGCCGAAGGCGAGCCGGACGTCGCCGGGCTCGTCGAACGCTACGTCGCACTCGGCTATGTCGATGACGCAGCGTTCGCCCGCGCGCGCACCGGCAGCCTGCTGCGTCGAGGGTATGGCCCACGCCGCGTGCGGCAAACGCTGGGCGAAGCGGGTATCGGCGAGGAAGCTCGCGACGAGGCGCGGCCGAGCGAGGCCGCCGAGCGCCGCGCCGCGCTGACGCTGGCGCGCAAGCGCGGGTTTGGCCCCTTCGGTCGCGAAGCGCTCGACAGGGACCGCCGCCAAAAGCAGATCGCGGCGATGCTGCGGGCCGGGCACCGGCTCGACAGCGCGCGCGAAATCGTCGATGCCGCAAGCGAGCACGCGGCCGAGCGATGGGCCGCCGAAGCCGACGACGACGAGGCCTGAACCAATGCGCGCGCTATGTTTCTTTCTACTTTTGCTTCTTCCCGCGTGCTCGCCGCAGGCGGCCGAGCCGGCGCCCTCGCCGGTCGCGCAGCCATCGGTCCATCCGGTCTCCGGGCTCGAGGTCATCCCGCTGACGGTGACGACACGGGGCAAGAGCCACGCCTTCCGCGTTGAGCTCGCCCGTACGTCGCAGGAGCAGGCGCGCGGGCTGATGTTCCGCACCGCGATGGGGCCCGACGAGGGGATGCTGTTTCCCTACGACCAGCCCCGCATCCTCAGCTTCTGGATGAAGAACACCGTGCTTTCGCTCGACATCGTGTTCATCGGCTCCGACCACAGGGTGGTCAACATCGCCGACCATGCGGTGCCCTATTCGGAAGCGAGCCTGACTTCGGTCGCGCCCGCCGTCGCTGTGCTCGAACTGAACGCGGGGCGCTCGCACGACCTCGGCATCGTCGCCGGCTCGAGGGTCGATTGGTGAGCTTGCGCGCCCCCATCGCTTCCGGCTAACGCGCCGCCCATGGGAATCCTCGCGAAGCTCTTCACCTGGTGGGACGGCGCCACCATCGGCACCTCGCTGTTCAGCGCGCGGCACGGCGAGCACGTCGGCACCGACGCGCAGGGCAACAAGTACTACCGCTCGAAGCTGAAAACGGTCGACGGACGCGAGCGGCGCTGGGTGATCTACAGCCGCGCCAACGATGCCAGCCGCGTGCCGGCCGAGTGGCACGGCTGGCTGCATAACTCCTACGACGAACTGCCCGAAAGCCATCTGCCGCCGGCCAGGATCTGGCAGGCGGATCATGCCCCCAACCCGACGGGCACCGCAGCGGCCTATCGCCCGCAAGGCGCACTCGAGCGCGGTGGCAAGCGAGCCCGGGCCACCGCCGACTACGAAGCCTGGACGCCGGACGCGTGAGAACACTCGCGGTCCTGGCTGCGTTGTCGCTGCTGGCCGCCTGCAGCCGCGAAGCGCCCGCGCCGGAGCCGGAAGCGACCGAAGTGCCCGAGGAACTGGCGGGCGCAGCTCCGCCGCCGGCGGCGGCCGCGGGTATCGGCACGCCGATGAAGGACCGCGTGGCGACGCTCGGCCTGCTCAACAAGCGCAACAACATCTCCCGCGACATCGAGATGAAGCCGGGCGAATCGCGCCGCGTCGGCGACGTGGTCATTCGCCTCTCGGCCTGCGAGCGCACCGCCCCGTGGGAGAACACGCCCGAAACCGGCGCCTTCGTCCAGGTCGTGGTGCACGAGCGCAAGGATGCCGATTCGCCGCTCGAATGGCGGCGGATATTCTCCGGCTGGCTGTTCAAGAACTCGCCGAGCCTCAACGTCGTCGAGCACCCGATCTACGACGTCTGGGTCAAGGACTGCAGGATGAGCTTCCCGGGCGAATCAGGCCCCGCGCCGGCCAGTTCGGCGGCCCCGGCAGCGTCCCCCGGCACTCCGGCGCCGCAAGCGCCCTCGCCTTCGCCGAGCGAAGCCGCGCCGGCGCAAAACGACGCGTAGACGTCGGGCAACGCGGGAGCTGGCCCGGCGGCCATCGCGGCGGCCAGCCGTCCGAGATAGTCTTCGCGGCTGATCGCGACCGCGCCGAGCGCAGCGAGGTGGCCGGTCATGAACTGGCAGTCGAGCAGCCGGTAGCCCCCTGACCGCAACAGCGCGACCAGCCAGGCGAGCGCCACCTTCGACGCGTCGGTCGCGCGGCTGAACATGCTCTCGCCGCAGAACACCCGGTCGAAGCCGACGCCGTAGAGCCCGCCGGCGAGCCTGCCGTCCTGCCAGCATTCGATCGAGTGGGCATAGCCGGCCAGGTGCAGTGCGTGGTAGCTGGCGGCGATGCGCCGGTTGATCCAGGTTTCCGGGTGTCCGGGCCGCGGCGCCGCGCAGGCCTCGATCACCGCGGCGAAGTCGGCATTGCAGGTGACCTGGAAGCGATCCTGCCTGATCGCCTTGGCCAGCGACCGGCTTGGCCGGAACGTCTCCAGCGGGATCACCGCCCGCTCGCGCGGCTCGACCCAATAAACATCTTCATCCTCGCGGCTGTCCGCCATCGGGAATATCCCGCTGCGATAGGCGGTCAGCAGCAAGTCTGCCGGAATGAGGGGCAATGGAGCGGCGTGCATCGGAACAGGCTAGCAAATGGTCCCGGGCGCGTCGCTTGCCAAGCCATCCGTGCGGCGATAGAGGCGCACCGCCCGCAGGAGTGTAGCTCAGTTGGTAGAGCATCGGTCTCCAAAACCGAGGGTCGTGGGTTCGAGTCCCTCCACTCCTGCCAGGTTCCCCGCCTGACCTTGCCCCTGCAAGAGAGAGGCTAGCAGGCCCGCCATGATGTCCGCCGACGCAATAACGCAGCAGCTTCCGCCGGATATCGCGCCGCGCGTCCGCTCGGTCCGGTTCAACGACGGGGTCGCCACGCTCGTGGCCGATGCCACGGGCCTGGCGCGCGCCGATGCCGCGGCGCTGCAACGCGACCTCGAGCAGGCGGTCGGGGCGCTCGCCGGCGTGACCGAGGTGCGCGTGGCGCTGATGGCCGACAAGGTGCAGCGACGCATTATCGCGATCGGCTCGGGCAAAGGCGGTGTGGGCAAGTCCACGCTCACCGCCAACCTCGCGGTGGCGCTGGCGCGTGCCGGACGCAAGGTCGGGGTGGTCGATGCCGACATCTACGGCCCGTCGCAGCCGATGCTGCTCGATGCCGCCAACAGCAAGCCGACCGCCGAGGGTGACAAGCTGGTGCCGGTGGAGAGCGAATTCGGGGTCAAGCTGCTGTCGATGGGCCAGCTGGTCGCGCCGGGGAAGGCGATCGCCTGGCGCGGCCCGATGACCGGCAGCGCGCTCGGCCAGCTGATGGACGCGCAGTGGGGCGATACCGAGCTGCTGCTGGTCGACCTGCCTCCGGGAACCGGCGACGTGCAGCTGACGATGGTGCAGAAATTCAAGCCGGCAGGAGCGATCGTCGTCTCGACGCCGCAGGATCTGTCGCTGATCGACGCCACGCGCGCGATCGACCTGTTCCGCCAGACCGGCGTGCCGATCGTCGGCATCGTCGAGAACATGGCCGGCTACCTCTGCCCGCATTGCGGCCAGCCGAGCGATCCGTTCGGCTCAGGCGGCGCGGAAGCCGCTGCGCGGGCCTTGGGCGAGGACTTCCTCGGCCGCATCCCGCTGGCGATCGAAATCCGCATCGCCAGCGACACCGGCCAGCCGCCGGCGGCCAGCGACGGGCCGCAGGGGCAGGCGTTCGCGGACATTGCCGCGCGGCTTGGCCAGTGGCTCGACCGGTCATGAGGGCTTGCGGCTGAACCGGCTCCACGTCTCCCGGCGCGGCCTGCTGGCCGGCGCGGCGGTGGGCGGCGGGCTGCTGGTCGCCTGGACGCTGCTGCCGCGCACGTACGAGTCCCCACTCGAGCCCGGGCGCGGCGAGAGCGCGTTCAACGCCTGGATCAAGATCGGCCACGACGGGGTGGTGACGGTCGCCGTGCCGCAGCTCGAGATGGGTCAGGGTGTGACCACGCTGCTGCCGCAGATCGTGGCGATGGAGCTCGGCGCCGACTGGCGCCAGGTAGCGGTCGAGCCGGCGCCCGTGAGCGGCGCCTACGTCAACCTGCCGCTGGCGGCGCGCTGGGCGCCGCTGTGGCGCCCGCTGATCCCCGCCTTGGCCGACGAGCCCGACGACTACCTGCTGCGCCGCTGGGCCGAGAGCGAGCGCTTCGGCGCCACGGCGGAGGGCACCTCGCTCGCCGCCTTCGAGCAGCCGTGCCGCGAGGCCGCCGCGGCCGCCCGCGCCATGCTGGCGATGGCCGCCGCCGCCGAGTGGGGCGTGTCGTGGGACGAATGCGAAGCGGCCGAGGGCTTCATCCTGCATGGCCCCAAGCGCCTGAGCTTTGCCGAGCTGGCCGAGCGGGCCGCGACCTACGAGCCGCCCGATCCGCCGCCCCTCAGGCCGGTCGCGCCGGCCGAGCCGACCCCGATCGCCGAAGCCGATGACGGCGAGCGCGACGTACTGTTCCCGCGGCTCGACCTGCCGTCCAAGGTCGACGGCAGCTACCTGTTCGCCGGTGACGTGCGCCTGCCCGGGATGGTCTACGCCGGCATCCGCCACGGCCCCGCGGGCGAGGCCGAGCTTGCCGGCTTCGACAAGGCTGCCGTGGCCGGCAAGCCCGGCCTCGTCGCCGTGGTCGAGGACACGCACTGGCTGGCCGCGGTGGCGAGCGACTGGTGGACCGCCGAGCAGGCGCTCGAGGCGCTGGCGCCGCGCTTCCGGGTGACCCGCCCGGTCACCTCGGAGCGCATCGACGAGGCGCTCGATGCCGGCGTCCGCCGCGGCGAGACCCGGCGGGTGGCCGAGCGCGGCGCGGGCGACGACCTGATGGACAAGCCGACGCTGGCGCTGCGCTTCGACGTCATGCCCGCCGCGCACGGGACGATCGAGACCGCCAGCTGCACCGCGCGCCTTGCCGATGGCCGGCTCGAACTGTGGCTGGCGACCCAGGCGCCCGAGCGCGCCCGCGCCGCGGCAGCGAAGGCGCTCGGCATGTCGCTCTCCGACGTGGTGCTTTACCCGATGCCCGCCGGGGGCAGCTTCGATCGCCGGCTGGAGCACGATCATGCCGCGCAGGCCGCCGTCATCGCGCGCGAGGCCGGCCGCCCGGTCCAGCTCGTCTGGTCGCGCTGGCAGGAGCAGCTCGCCTTGCGGCCGCGCCCGCCCGTGGCGGCGGTGCTGAGCGCCAGGCTCGGCAACGAGGGCCGGATCGAGACGTTTCGCGCGCGTCTCGCCATGCCGCCCGCGGCGCTGGAGTTCGGCCGCCGCCTGTTCGAAAACGAAACCGCCCTGGGCGCGATCGATGCCGTCGAAGGCGAGCCCGATCCGCTGGCGCTCGAGGGCCTGATGCCGCCCTACGCCATCCCCAATGTCGCGATCGACCACGTGCCGGTGCGCATTCCGCTGGCGACCGGCCGCCTGCGCGGCAATGCGCACGGCTATACCTGCTTCTTCGTCGAAAGCTTCATCGACGAAGTCGCGCAGCGCCACCAGCAGGAGCCGCTGAGCTTCCGCATCGCCATGCTCGGCAATGACGTGCGCCTCGCCCAGTGCCTGCAGGCGGCGGCGCGCCTGGCCGAATGGGACGGCGGCGTCTCGGGCACCAGTCAGGGACTCGCCTGCCACCGCATGGGCGACGCCGAGACGGGCGGGCGCATCGCCCTGATCGCCACCGCGGGCGCGGGAGAGGGCGGCGTGCGGGTCGAAAAGCTCGCCGCCGCGGTCGACATCGGTCGCGTGGTCAACCGCGACATCGCCCTGCAACAGATCGAAGGCGGCCTGCTCTACGGCGTCGGCCTCGCGCTCGGTTCGGGCATCGAGTACCAGCGCGGCCTGCCGCAGGAGGGGCGGCTGGCCGCGCTCGACCTGCCGACGCTGGCCGACAGCCCGGAGATCAGGGTGACGCTGATCGAAAGCGATGCCCCGCCGTTCGATCCGGGCGAGCTGCCGGTGGCTCCGGTCGCCCCGGCGATCGCCAATGCGCTGTTTTCCGCAACCGGCCTGCGACTGCGCCGGCTGCCGCTACTGTCGGGGGGCCTGTGACCTGGCGCGAGCAACGGCTTCCCGCCGGCCATGAGGCGGTCAGGAGCGGCGGGGTCGGCGTGCTGCTGGTCAACCTCGGCACGCCCGACGCTCCGACGCCGCGGGCGGTCAAACGCTACCTCGGCGAGTTCCTCTCCGACCGGCGCGTGGTCGAAATCCCCGCATATGCCTGGCAGCCGATCCTGCGCGGCATCGTGCTCAACACGCGGCCGAAGAAGTCGGCGCATGCCTACCGCCAGGTATGGACCGAGCAGGGCTCGCCGCTCGCCGCGATCACCGCCGAGCAGGCTGAGCGGCTCCAGGCGCGGCTGGGCGACGGGGTGAAGGTAGCGCATGCCATGCGCTACGGCCGCCCGGCGATCGCCGCCGAGTTGCGGGCACTCATGGACGCCGGGTGCGAGCGCATCCTGCTGGCGCCGCTCTACCCGCAGTATTCGGCCGCCACGACCGCGACGGTGGTCGACCGCGCCGCCGAGGCGCTGCGGGCGATGCGCTGGCAGCCGAGCCTCAGGACGCTGCCGCCCTACCACGACGATCCGGCCTATATTTCCGCGCTGGCGACGGACCTCGGCGGCCAGCTCGATGCCTTGCCGTTCGTGCCCGAAGTCCTGCTTCTGAGCTTCCACGGCATGCCCCAGCGCACGCTTGCGCTTGGCGATCCGTACCACTGCCAGTGCCGCAAGACCGCGCGGTTGCTGGAGGAAGCGCTGCCGAGAACCGGCCTGCGCATCGTTACGACCTTTCAGTCGCGCTTCGGACGCGCGAAGTGGCTCGAGCCCGCCACCGATGCGGTGCTTGTCGACGAGGCCCGTTCCGGCACACGGCGGATCGCGGTGGCCGCACCGGGCTTCGCTGCCGACTGCCTCGAAACGCTCGAGGAACTCGCCATCCGCGACCGCGAGCGATTCCACGCTGCCGGCGGCGAGCATTTCGCGGCGCTGTCCTGCCTCAATGCGGGCGAAGCCGGGATGGACATGCTCGAAGCCCTCGTCAGGCGCGAGCTGGGTGGCTGGATCTGACGAAGAATTCTTGCTGACCCAGCCATTTACCCTGCTGCCGAAAGCAATCCTTAATCACGTTCGGGCATGCCCCTGAGCATGGCCATCAAACGACCGAAGCTGTTGAACCGTGGCGAAAGCGCCGGCGCGCAAAACCCGGTGCGGATTGCGGCCACTTGCCAGGCGGGCGAGCGCCAGGTCGAGGATGTGCTGATCACCGACATCAGCGAGCAGGGCTGCGAGCTGCAGCTGGATTCGATCGGCGTGACCAAGGGCGAGCCGTTCCTGCTGCGCATCGGCGATGAAGGCCCGATCACCGGCCGTCTCAGGTGGGCTAGGCAAGGGTCGCTCGGCGTCGTGTTCGACGCGCCGCTTGAGGACACAGTGCTCGCACGCCTGCTCGCCGCGGAGCCGCCGAGCAACGTCGTGGCGCTGCGCAGGGGCGAGGTCGGCTAGCAAGCGGGAATCAAAGCGGATAGGCCGTGACCTGCCGCATGACCGACTACCTGATCCTTTTCGCGATCGTCTTCGGGGTCAACCTGATGCCCGCGTTCGGGCCTCCGACATGGTCGATCATCGTGCTTTACGGCCTCAACACCGACCTGCCCGTCCCGGTGATCGTCCTCGTCGGGGCAGTCGCAGCGGCCCTCGGGCGGTTCTGCCTCGCCCATGGCTTCCGGCTGCTGCGGCGCTGGGTTTCGGACCGGACGCGCAGCAACCTCGAAGCAGCCAGGGCGGCGCTCGAGAAAAGCAGGGGACGCGGCGCGGCCGCGCTCGGCCTGTTTGCCCTGTCGCCAGTGCCCTCAGCGCAACTGTTCGAGGCGGCGGGCCTCACCGGCGTGCGGCTGCTGCCGTTCACGCTGGCGTTCTTCGCCGGGCGGCTGGTGTCGTACTCGATCTACGCCGGCAGTGCGAAGGCGGTCGAGAACATGACGCTCGGCGACACCTTCCGCGAGGCGCTGACCAGCCCGCTCGGCATCAGCCTGCAGCTGGCGATGCTCGCCGCGCTCGTCGCCCTGGCCAAGGTCGACTGGGCGAAGCTCGTCGACCGCAAGTAACCTATCTGCGCGTCGCGCCGACGATGTAGTCGGCCAGGGTGGCGATTTCGGCGTCGCTCATCTGTCCGGCGAACGACGGCATTGCGCCGCGGCCGTCGGACACGGTCGTGACCACGAATCCCTTGGTCAGGTTGGCGTTGCGATCGAGCGAGGGGCCGATCGAGCCGCTAGCGCCGGCGTCGGCCAGCGCGTGGCAGGCGCCGCACGAGTAGTCGCTGAACAGCTTGCGCCCGGCCTCGCGCGTCGCCGCGCTGAGCGTTGCCGCAGGGGCCGGTGTCGATGCTTCCGGCGCGGCTGCTTCGGGCCGCACGACCTGGGACGCATCAACCGCCGGGCGCGCGGCGGGCGCCGGGGTCGGCTGGCGGTTGGCGACCGCAGCGGGCGGCGGCGCGGCCGGTGCGGCCGGGGGCAGCGCGGTCACGACGAAAGCCGGCGGCGGCGCGGGCGGGACCCAGGCGCTGGCGCCGGCTGCGGAGACGGTGCCGGGATGCGGCCGGTTGTACTGGTCGGCCATGGTGGCGATCGAGCCGCCCCAGCGGGCCGAGCCGCCGGGCACCGGCTGCGTGCTGGCCACGGCCGGTGCGGCCGGACCGCTGCGAGTGCCGGCGACTTCCCCGCTCGCCGTGCAGGCCGCCAGCGCCAGGACCGGCACCATGCCGAGCCAGAGGTGAGTCGTCTTCAGTGCGCGCATGCCGGCCTCTCCTTTGCGGGCCCCGTGCCGGGAAAACCGGCGCCGGGCAAGCCCGGTTCCGGACGGCGTGCCTAGCCCGCGGCAGCCAGTCTGACAGGGACATCGACCGCCGACGCCAAGCCGAGCTGCTCCAGCATGGCTGCAGTCAGCGGGTCGCGGAAGCGAACCCCGGCGTGGGCACGGTGATGCCAGGCGATCGCGCCGTCGATCGCCGGCATGCCCTTGATGCGCAAGCGGAGCAGGCTGCCGACAGGAAAGCCCTCGGTGCATTCGATCATGCACCCGCCGACGGAGACGTTGTGCAGGCGCGAAGTCCACGCGCGCCCGGCGGTGCGGCACTCGGCCTCGATATCCGTCGGAAGCCTGCACTCCGCGCGCAGATCCATGGCTGTCCCCCTCCGCTCCCCGAGCCGCGAATAGCATGGCTTTCTCAAGCGCCGGTAAATCGGCGGGTGCCGGAAAGTTAACCATGCCCGGTCGCGAATGGTCAGAAGTCGACGGCGATGCCCTTCCTTACCCAGTCGCCGTAGCGCGTCGGGCTGAGCGTTTCCCCGCCATCCTCGGTTGCCTGCGGCTCGGGTGGCGGCGCGTCGCTCCAGTGCGCGGGCTTCACGAAATTCCCGGGACGCTGAAGGGCGCGCTTGTTCATGGTCTTGAGATGGGCCGGGTGGCGGCCGGGCGCAACCTCTTCTACGGCAGGGCGGTGACTAGCGGTTCCAGCGATATCCAGGGCCTCGCCGCCCGGCGCGCGGCCCTGAAGCTGATCGACGCCGTTTTGCGGCGAGGAGAGACGCTCGACCAGGCGGCGGGGGCGGCAACGGCGGGGCTGCTGACCTCGTCCGACGCAGCGTTCGCCCGCGCCATCGCCGGCGAAGTGCTGCGCTGGCTGGTCGATTTCGACGCGCTGATCGATTCGGCGACCCGCCAGCGGCTGGCGGACGACGCCAAGGCGCGCACGGTGCTCCGAATCATGCTCGCGCAGTGGCTGCGGCTCGACACGCCGCCGCATGCCGTCGTCGCGACCGGGCTGCCGCTGCTCGCCGGCGGCCCGCGACGGCTGGCGCACGGCGTGTTCGGGGCGCTGGTGCGGCAGAAGGTGGCATTACCGGCCGCGCCGACCTTGCCGGCGTCCGTCTCCGCGCGCTGGGGCGAGCGGGCGGGCGCGATAGCGGCCGGCCTCGCGGAGCCGCCGCCGCTCGACCTGACCTTGCGCGATGCCGAGGCCACGGCCGAGTGGTCGGAACGGCTCGGCGGCGAGAGCCTCGCCCCGGGCCACGTCCGCCTTCCGCGCGGAACGGCGGTGACCGCATTGCCCGGCTTCGATGCCGGCGCGTGGTGGGTGCAGGATCTCGCGGCTTCGCTTCCCGCCCGGCTCGTGGGACCGGGCGACGGCAGGCGCGCGCTCGACCTGTGCGCCGCGCCCGGAGGCAAGACGCTGCAGCTGGCGGCGGCCGGCTGGCAAGTGACGTCGCTCGATGCCAGCGCCCGCCGGCTCGACCGACTACGCCAAAACCTCGCGCGCACCGGCCTGGTCGCCGAAGTCGTCGTCGCCGACGCCCTCGCGTGGCAGCCGGAAGAGCCGTTCGATGCCGTCCTGCTCGATGCGCCGTGCACGGCCACCGGCACCGCCCGCCGCCACCCTGACGTGCTTCACCGCATTGGCGCGCGCCAGATCGCCGAGATGGCGGAACTGCAGAAGCACCTGCTCGAGCGTGCCGCGCAGTGGCTCGCTCCGGGTGGACGGCTGGTCTACGCGGTCTGCTCGCTCGAGCGCGAGGAAGGCGAGAACCAGGTCGACGCCATGCCGCTGGCTACCGACCCCATCTTGCGCGAGGAATTGCCCGAATGGCTCGCGCCGACGCCCGAAGGCTGGCTTCGCACAGACCCCGGGATGCTCTCAGAACGCGGTGGAATCGACGGGTTCTTCATCGCCCGATTCGCAAACAAGGCGTGAATTCAGTCGGTTAACAATCCGTTACCTCAAGTTGCCTTGACCTTTGCCTGAAAGCTCTTCCGAAGCTTGAGCAGCTTGGGCGGGATCACCGCGAGGCAGTACGGATTGCGCTGGCCTTCGCCTCCCCAGTACTCCTGGTGGTAATCCTCCGCCGGATACCATTCGGCCGGCCCTTCGATCGTCGTCACGGCCGGCTGGCCCGCGTGCTCGGCGTTCCAGCGGCCGATCGCTGCGTCCGCCTCGGCGCGCTGCGCGGCGTCGAGCGGAAAGATCGCGCTGCGGTACTGCGTGCCGACGTCGTTGCCCTGGCGGTTCAATTGCGTCGGGTCGTGCGTGCCCAGGAACACGTCGAGGATCTCCGCGTAGGAAATGACCGCCGGATCGTAGGTCACCCTGATCGCCTCGGCATGGCCGGTGTCGCCAGCGCAGACCTGCTTGTAGCTCGGGTCCGGCACGGTTCCGCCGATATAGCCGCTTTCGACTTCGCTCACCCCGATGACGTCGCGGAACACCGCTTCGGTGCACCAGAAGCAGCCGCCGGCTACGATTGCCTGTTCGCTCATCATGAACTCCGCTTGCCGCGGCTAGATAGGCACGCGCAATTCGCTTGTCATCGGCATGCCACCGGATAGGCTCGCGGGCGGGACACCAAGGGGAGAGAGACAATGATCGGACGAGCAATCCTGGCGGCGCCGCTGCTGGTTTTGGCCGGTCTGGCCGTTTCCGCGCCGGTAACCGCGCAATCGTCCCAGACCCAGCAACAGCCCGCCCAGCCCTCCCCGGGCGAGCAGATATTGGGACGGATCCTCGACCGGGTGATCGGCCCGGCGCCGCAGCGGCAGCAGCCCACCGAGCCGCAGCGGCCCGCCGCGGCCGCTCCCTCGATGGCGGATATCCTCGCCGATCCCCGCCGCGACGGCGACCGCGCCCGCGACCAGTACCGCCACCCGGCCGAGACCTTGGCGTTCTTCCAGGTTCAGCCGGGTATGACCGTGGTCGATTACCTGCCGGCGAACGGCTGGTTCACCCGCATCATCGCCCCGTGGCTCGGGCCGCAGGGGCATTACATCGCCATGGGCCCCGACCTGACCGGCGAGACCAACCAGTATTTCCTCAATTCGATGGGCGGCCTCGCCGCAAAGTTCCCCGGCCAGGCGGCGCAGTGGAATCTCGGAGCGAGCGCGCGCCTGAGCGCGTTCAACACCGACGGCTATCCGCCCGAGCTCGACGGCACCGTCGACCGCGTGCTGATCTTCCGCGAGATGCACAATCAGCTGCGCTTCGGCTGGCTGCACGACGACCTGCTGACCATCCGGCGGATGCTCAAGCCGGGCGGCATGGTCGGGATCGAGGACCACCGGATGTTCGAGAACGCGCCATACTCGATGACCGACGGCAACAAGGGCTACCTGCGCGAGAGCGACGTGATCGAGCTGATGGACGTCTACGGCTTCGATCTCGTCGGCAGGAGCGAGATCAACGCCAATCCGAGGGACACCAAGGACTACGAGCGCGGCGTGTGGGCGCTGCCCCCGGGCCTCGCCGGCGCGACCGGGTCCACGCGGGCCCGGATGCTGGCGATCGGCGAGAGCGACCGGATGACGCTGCTGTTCCGCAAGCGCGACTGATGGACTTCGCAGCCCTGCGTCCCTAACTGGCGCGCATGACCAGGCTCACCGTCGCCGCGCTGCAGCTCGCCCTCGGCTCGCAGGACGAGCAGGACAATATCGCTGCCGTTTCCGCGCTGGTCGAGCAGGCCGCGCGCCAGGGTGCGCAAGTGATCCTGCCGCCCGAGCTGTTCTCCGGCCCGTACTTCTGCAAGGTCGAGGACGATGCGCTGTTCGCGCTTGCCCGCCCGGTCTCCGAGCACCCGTCGGTGGTGGCGATGCAGGCGCTGGCCAGGGCGCTCAAGGTCGCCATCCCGACGAGCTTCTTCGAGCGCGACGGGCACCACTACTACAACACGCTGGCGATGATCGGCCCCGACGGCGATATCATGGGGACCTACCGCAAGAGCCACATCCCCGACGGGCCGGGCTACGAGGAAAAGTTCTATTTCCGCCCCGGCAACGACGGGTTCAAGGTGTGGGACCTGTTCGGCGCGCGCATCGGCATCGGCGTGTGCTGGGACCAGTGGTACCCCGAGACCGCGCGGGTGCTCGCGCTCAAGGGTGCCGAAGTGCTGTTCTACCCGACCGCCATCGGCTCCGAGCCCAAGGACGCCGAGATGGATACCAGCCGCATGTGGCGCCGGGCGATGATCGGCCACGCGGTGTCGAACTGCATGCCGGTGGTCGCGGCCAATCGCATCGGCCACGAGGACGAGCACGGCACCGGCGGGCAGGCGTTCTACGGCCACAGCTTCATCTGCGACGAATGGGGCGACATGCTCGCCGAGTACGGCAGCGCGGAGAGCGGCGCGCTGGTGGCGACGCTCGACCTGGCGGCGGCGGCCAGGCACCGCGCCAGCTGGGGCTTCTTCCGCGACCGCCGGCCGCAGCTCTACGGCCGCATCTGCGAGGACATCTGAGCTACCGCTACCTGATCGCGCTCGGCTCGAACCGGCGCCATCACCGCTTCGGCCGCCCGCGCGACGTGCTCGGGGCGGCGCTGGAGCGCCTCGAGGGATACGGCGTCAGGATCGTCGCGCGCGCGCCGGTGCTGCCGACCGACCCGGTCGGCCCGTCGCTGCGGCGTTACGCCAATTCGGCGGCGGTGATCGAGACCAAGCTGGGCCCGCCCGAGTCGCTTGCGCTGCTCAAGCGCATCGAGCGCGAGTTCGGCCGCCGCGCCGGCGGGCAGCGCTGGACCTCGCGCGTGCTCGACCTCGACATCGTGCTGTGGAGTGGCGGCCCGTTCGCCGGGCCCGGCCTGACGATTCCGCACCCGCTGTTCCGCACCCGCGACTTCGTACTGGCCCCCGCCGCCGCAATCGCCGGGCGCTGGCGCGATCCGCTGACCGGCCTGACCGTGCGCCAGCTCCACGCCCGGTTGACCCGCCCCCGCGCGGGTCATAGGTGAGCCTCGTGGTCGGGCCCTTAGCTCAGTCGGTAGAGCAACTGACTTTTAATCAGTAGGTCGCTGGTTCGATCCCAGCAGGGCTCACCATGAAGTCCTTGTTTTTATTGGTCTTTTGGATCTCCTGACTGTGCTCGGGAATAGTGCCCGACTTTCCGGGACTTTGCCCGCGCACTCTCTCGATGCTGTAGGCCAAGAGACTCGGTAGCCTACCGTGAAAGTGTTTTTCGGCGCGAAATTCTCCGCGTCTGAAAAAGCGCCCTACAAAATTCTAGGTAGCTTTGATCCTCCAGCAGGTCCGGCGAGCAGTGATGCGGGCAAGCAGAGTGTCTGCCCGCGCGCCGCATAGTCATTTGAATACCTTATGGGCGTGGCTTATGCGCCCCCCATGTCCGAGCTAATCTTTTACATGGATGAAACCGGCAATCGGAACCCCGACAACAAGCCGGATAAGGGGCGCGAAAACCGTGACTGGTTTGCCTTCGGCGGGTTCCTCATCGCCAGGGAGGACAAGGACGCCGCTAGGGCGAAGTGGCAAGCCATCGTGGACGCGTGGCAGATCAAGCACCCGTTCCACATCACCGATATGCGCAACGAGACAGCGAAATGGGGCTGGCTTGGTCGGGTGAGCGAGGCAAGGCGCAATGCCTTTTGGAGCGAGTACCGGTCGTTTCTTTCCTCCCTGCCCGTACTCGGGCAGGCGTGCGTTATAGACCGCCCTGGCTACGTAGCTCGGGGGTATCTGCAAAAGCACGGCGCCGATCGATGGCTGCTTTGCCGGACCGGGTTTGACATCGCTATTGAGCGAGCCGCGAAGTACGCTCGCAGCGTCGACCGCCAGCTCGCTGTCGTCTTTGAAAGCGATCCGGCGTACAATCCGATTGTCGAAGGCTATTTCGCTGATTTGAAAACGAATGGGCTCGCCTTCTCGGAGGACACTTCAGACAAGTACAGTCCGCTGAGCCAAGAGCAGTTTGCGGAAACCCTCACTACCATTGAGCACAAGCCAAAGAGCTCGCGCCTGCTGCAAATTGCTGACAGCTACATCTACGCCATCGCGCGGGGTAAGTATGATCGCCAGTTCCATCTCTGGCGCGAGCTGCGCGACCACCGCCGCATCATCAATTTCGCGCTGCATGACAATGAGCAGATCAAAGCGATGGGGATAAAGTACTCTTGCTTCGACCCTAAAATGTAAAAAGCCGGGGAGTGACCCCCGGCTTTTTGGTCGGTCCCCAACAAGATGGTGAACCTTTCAGGCTACGCCTGTCGCGGGACATAGCGGCTGATTCCTTACGGACAAGATAGAATGCGACGAAGCGAGTCTGACGTGAGTCAGGGCGAATCCGGGCTCTCACCTTACTCCATCTGACCGGATCAGGATGGCCCTCAAGGCCATCAGGTGCGATTGACAGATGGCCTGCTCACGTTGCTTGGCCGCCAGTCCCACTGATCCGACGTACGCGGGAGCGCTCCGGCTGGTCATGCGAGCGCTCGTCCGTCCGCCATTCCATGAGCGATATGGTGGTTTGGAGGATGGTTGAAGGGCGGTACTAAGCCGGCAGCATTGGAGAATCGCCGTTGAGCACCTCGGATGAAGCACTGAATCGATACGTCACGGCCAAAGGCTACAAGGAGGCCGCGAAGCACGTTTTCGTGAGTCCTCATCTCGATACAGAAGAGCGGCGCACGAGCGTGATTCTACCGCTCAACATGCTCACCGGCTTTGCCCTCGAGCTATATTTCAAATCCTGGCTTCTCGCAGCAGGTCGTCCGAGTGATAAAGTAAGGGGCTTTGGTCACAAGGTCGGCTCGCTTTTTAACGAAGTCCTAAGCGAAGGTATGCCTGCAATCTCGCAGCTCGATGAGGTTGTGAATGCGCTCGCGTCGGGGCATGAGGACTTCACTTTCCGATACTTGGAGAGTGGCGATCAGATAAACCTAATCAATTGGGAGCCAGCCTTTCAGGCTCTTGATCAACTGGATGCAGCAGTTGACGCGAAAATAGGTGCCAGCGCTGCTAAGGGGTTGAGTCCCGGCCACTAAGCGCCGCTGGATCGGTTTGCATAGGGGGCGCGGCATCTGGCCGCGGTGTCTGCGGAGTGTCCGCTGAGTTTCTCTAGGGTGTCAAGCGAGCTGCGGCCACTGGCCGTGCAACCGCAACATTGCAGGTCGCAAGCTCGAACCATCAGTTCGCTCACCATGCAGTTTGGCGGATTTTTTGCGATTCGTAGGACAGACCAGACTGCTTCCCGTTTTTCCCAGAATTCCGCCAGTTTCCACGGGCACACTACGGTAGGACTGGGGTCGGGAGACACTTCGGTAACGAGTTGAGCAACCAATCCCGCGGAGATTCTCCGCGTCTCAAAAGGCGGCCTAGAAAGTTCTCAGGGCATCAGTGGGACGCGAATCCCAGCTTCGTGCGCTGCTCGGCCCAGCCCAAAGGAAGCGAGCCCAGCCGAGCGAGCGTGCGGGCATTTAGCGACCTAGGCTGGCGCCCTTCCATTACGGCCCGAACGATGTCCGGGGCGAGGTATGCCAATCGGGCAATCCGCTCGAGATGACGATACTGAGTAGTGGGCATCGCCCTCACCTGGTCACCATCCATCACAATGAGTTGGTCACGGGCTGCAAACCCTCGGGCGATCAATTCCACGAGGCGCCCGTCCCGCACCGCGGCTTGAGACGCTGGCGGCTCCAGCCGGAGCCGCGGCTCATGCCCGTAGCATGTCATCATTGTCGGCAGCGAAAGCGTAAGCCGGACGTCGCTGTCAGACTGGATCTCGGCAAGCGCCATCAAAGCCTTTGCGCTGATGCTCGCCGTGGCCTGTTCGCGCGCGACCCGGACCGCTAATCCGAGCTGGTGCAGAAGGTCGCGAACCTCGGCGGTCGACATCGAGCGGACCCGTTCGGCCAAATCACGGCAACGGCCGGCCAGCGCGAAGAGATGCGATGGTTCAAGGTCTCCCAGATTCTCGCGTAGTGCGTGCGGATTGCCCAGGAGCGAGGCAAGCCGCGCTTTCGTTGCAGCATCGAGCTCTCCGGCCGGCAGCCGGAGTAGCGGGTCCCTTGAACCGTCGCCCGCGTTCGAAGCGTAATAGCTGTAACGGCGGCCATGGTTCTGGGTGTGGATGGGCGACATAGGCCGCCCATGCTCGTCATGGATCATGCCTGCGAGCAGACTGACGCAGCGCTTGGCTCTTGCTGAAGCTCGCGGATGAGTCCGCTCCGCGAGCTTCGCCTGCACGGCCTCGAACAGCTTTTGGTCGACGATCGCTTCGTGCTGGCCCGGGTACACCTTTCCCTTGTGAACGGTCAGCCCGAGGTACGTGCGATTGGACAGCAGGTGGTAAAGCGCGCCGCGGCGGAAGGGCACGCCACCGCGCATGGTGCAATCACGGCCGACCGTGACCTTGCTGACTACCTGCTCGCGCTCGAGCTGATCGAGCAGGTCGAAGATGTTCTTCGACTCTAGGTAGCGCCGCATGATGTGCTGAACGCGGTCGGCTTCCTCAGGAACGACGACCAGTTTGCGGTCCTCCACCCGGTAGCCGAGTGCGACCGGCCCCCCCATCCACATGCCTCTGGCCTTCGACGCAGCGACCTTGTCGCGGATGCGCTCGGAGATGACCTCGCGCTCGAACTGGGCGAACGAGAGCAGCACGTTGAGCGTCAGCCGGCCCATCGAGTTGGTGGTGTTGAAAGCTTGGGTGACGCTCACGAATGACGCGCCGGCTTCATCGAGCACTTCCACAATCTTGGCGAAGTCGGCGAGGCTTCGTGTCAGCCGGTCGACTTTATAGACGACGACCACATCGACGCGGCCGGCCCGGACATTGGCAAGGAGTTGCTTGAGCCCGGGCCGATCCATGTTGCCCCCAGTGAACCCGCCATCGTCGTAGTGGTCGGGAGCCAGCGCCCAGCCCTCATGGCGCTGCGAGAGCACGTAGCTGGCACAGGCCTCGCGCTGGGCATCAAGACTGTTGAAGGCCTGTTCCAGGCCCTCCTCCGTGCTCTTGCGTGTATAGATGGCGCAGCGCAGCCGCTTGGGTGCCTCAATCGCCATTGCGGTCTACCGCGAGCTTGCCAAGCCGCCGGCTGTTCAAGCCGAAGAAGCGCGGCCCCGACCACTGCGTGCCGGTAATCAGGCGCGCTATCTCGGATAGGGACTCATACCGGCTGCCGCGGTATTCGTACCCATTCTCTAGCACGACCACCTGATGAACTTCGCCGTGCCAAGTTCGACTGAGCCAGGTTCCGGGCTTTGGTGGCCCCGACGTCTCGCCATCGCGTGCGCGCCCATTCTTACGGTTGAGCTGGGCGAGACGCTTGAGCTCGGCTTTGGTCAGGCCGCCACCCCAGGCTTTGACCTGCAGATCGTGCGCAAGGGCTCGGGCCAGAAGGCCCGAACCGAATGCTGCTGGTGCAACCGTGCCAGTGCGGCGATGCCACTCGGCCCTCCTTTCGACGGCCGACATAGAGGCGATCGCGGCCAGACGCTGGTCGACGCTCATCCTGCTGTCTCGCCATCGACCGGGGGATTTTCGCTGGACTCACCCGCAGCCTTGGTCAGGCGATAGGTTCGGACGCCATCGGCCTTGTTGCTGGTGACTTCGCGCCCCTTCTTCTTCAAGCCAGTCAGCGCAGCTCGCGTGGTATGGGGAAGCCAGCCGGTTGCCGCGACCATCTGGTCGAGCGTGGCGCCTTCCGCGCGCTTGAGCATCTCGACAAGCTGGCCAGCTTTGCTCGGCGGTTTGTTAGCCGTGTGACGCCCGGCATCGATACCGGTTGGCGTGGTCCCGATGGCGACGCTGACTTTGCCCGGCGCTTCAGGAGTGGACTTAGGGCGGCGCTTGGATGTGGGCGCCTTTGTGTTTGCAGTGGTCATGTGATGATACTCCCTTGGTGGAGCGGCTCCGTGCCGCTTCCACCACCGGGAGCCCCGATCGAACACGTCGTCGGGGCAGCGGTCGCGCTGGGCGACCGCGATTCAGTGACAACAGCAATGCTTGGTTGGCGGGCGAAGTCGAATGGATTGTGTGAGGCAAATCAGTCTTGGAGGTACCGCCGGTGGAGTACCTCGGCAGCAACGATCAGCTTCACGATGTCTTCGCCAGCGGATCGGGCGCGATAGAGGCGGTCGTGGATGGCTCGACTCTCAGTGGGCAATCGGAGGGCGAGCTCGGGGCTGGCGTCCTCCATTATCCGCCCGGCTTCAAGGGAAAGAGCGGAGATCAATTCAGCGGCGCTCTCGAGGGGTTCTGCACTAGGCACGGCCCGACATGCCGGCTTCCTCGGTTAGAAGTCGATATGGAGCTTTGAGCTAGAGACCACTTTGCGCCCATCGTCGCCGTGAGCCTTGCCGCAGCATTTCTTCGACGCAGACATTGATCCAAGCCCGTCGAGGCCCTTTCAGTGATCGTCCACGGCTCGGTCGCCGAGGCGCGAGGCCGCCACATCTGCGATCGGCGGCGAGGTCGTCGCGCGCGAGACCATCAGCGTGATGCGCAAGGACGTCACCGCCAAGTGCTACGGCGGCGACATCAACGGCAGGAAGAAGCTGCTGGAGAAGCCGAAGAAGGGCAAGGCAAAGATGCGAGAGTATGCAAATGTAAGCATCCCACAGGAGGCGTCTCTTGCGGCGCTGCGGATGGGGCAGAAGTGATCACGCTATCTCCAGCCAATCCCTCGGGACCAAAGCGTGGTTGCCCCTCCACTCTTCAATGATGGCTCGCTCGAACCAGTCTTCTCTGATGTGAGCGTGATCAAGCACAATGAGTTGGAACGGCAGTTCGATCTCCCCACAAGCTCTATCCATTAGTTTGAAGAGAGCAAGCACTGCGCGACGATCGGCGTCGAGCGCGATTTGGTCCAAGCCACCCTCGTCGCGATCTGGTGGATAATAAGCTTGCGTGGGCTGATCAAAGACCAGGAATGCAGGGACTGGCCGGTGTTTCCTTCGTAACCACCAATGAAGGGCTAGGTGTGCGACCACATGATAGCCGACCCAATTTTCGCCGCTGCCAATGCGATTGAGGGGAAACGGCCCATCCTCTGTATTTGCAACAACGGTCAACTTGTCCAAGTCGAGTCTCAAAGAGCTGCCGCTGTGTTCAAGATCGAGGTCTTGAGAGTATTCCGTCATCTTCTCGCTGATGAATGTGAGAATAGTTTGGACGCGAGATGCGGTGTCGGCAGCGTCGAGCCTATCTCTTATCACTGAGATACGCTGACGAAGGTCATCTATGTCCCCAGCCAATTCGTCATGATCACGCGATGATTCGAACACCTCCAAAAAGTCGGCCAAACGACCCAGAAATCTGGCCCTCAGGACTAGTTGATTGTGAGCATCTCGCGCGTCTACGTCGGCAGAGATGGCCCGGTTCAACTCGCGCTGGACAACTCTGAGAGCCTCCGAAGCTTTTGATATCTGTTCCTCGAGTCCAGTTATGTGGCGCTGAAGGTGGGGGCTTTCCCTAGACACCCCCGCGAGCTGCTCGCCGACCTTCTCAAGCGATGCATTGAATTCTGATACCGCCGGCACTGCATCTTCCAATTCGCTCTCGCAGAGAGGGCATTGGGATGAAGCCTTGTTGGCATTCTTGTACAGGCCGATGGTGGCCAAGCGGGCTCGCTGTTCCATCACCTCCTGACCAAAAGTCGTCTGATCAGAGGCGAAGGAGCGGGCAGCCCTCATATCCTGATTGAATTGTTCAAGTTGGCGCTGAATTGCGCTCTGCTCATTCCTGAGGCGATCAATAGTTGCACCAAAGTCAGGCATGAGCTCGGGCGCCGCCACGCTCGTCTTGGCAACATCTGCGAGGAATTCGAAGACCTCATCGCCGACGGGTTGATAATCCTGATGGATTAGACCGGCGCGCTTACCCTCGTTCAGAATCCTCGAAATTCGGCTTCTATGCACATCGATGGCTCGGAGCCTTTGCGAATTTTGGGTCTCAAGCAATCGCAGTTGGCGCTGCAAGTCATCCAATGCACCGAGCAATAAAAAATGCTTTTCGTCAACAGCTCCTAAAAGATATGGCAAGGTCCGTCTCAAATGCTGCGGCAAGAACTGTTCGTTCATTCTATGAAAGAGCTGATCTTGACTTGCAATCGTATTTTGTTTCTGGAAACATAGCCATAAAGCATGCTTGATTGTCGCTTCCAAGGGCTCCGCCGTGCCGTACAGGACGCGGTTTTCATTTTCCGCAATTCCGGCAAATCGGGTAGCGAATTCGACCAGACTATCCTCGGTGGTGTTCTTCGAAAGCTGATCAAGGGCCGGATATTCGACGATCTCGCCTCTTTGAATGTAGACCTTGGAGCCCGTCGACGCGCCAGGTCCAGGGTTATCCCTAGCAATAAAGACCTCATCATCATCTTTTGTGAGATGAAGGCCATACCACAGAACTCGCTTCCGAATCGTGCCTTCTGCAACGTTATAGCTTCCGCGACCAAGGCAATAATCTATGATGTCGATTATGGCCGATTTTCCGGTCTTCGACTTGCCTGTTATGATATTTAGCCCCCTGCGGCGGAATTTCAGGACTCTAACTCGACCCTCAGCGCCGTAGAGGACTATTGCTTGGATTGAAAAGCTCACGGCTTCACTCCCCACGCAGCCATAATAGTCGATTCTGAACCAGATTTGGCGAACCAACGAGCGAGAAACTTCACGCGATCGACGATGTCGCGGGTTTCGTACGTCGAGTCCTGCAGGAAGCCCGCGGGAAAGTTCGCCTTCAGTTTCCCTGGGGCAACGCTATGGGCGCCCGAAAGGTCTAGCACTTCGCAGTTCAGCGCGAAAATGAGGCCCCGCTTGACGTAGGGAACCAAGCCCGCCGTCCTACCCGCAAATCCGACCAGTAGATCCTCGTTTCCCTGCAACCAGCCGTAGAGAGACGAAACCGTTGAATAGGGCAGTCGGGACCGCGTGTTCTTGTGTAAGGCGGCGCTGAGGCCGACCGCGACGAGAGTCACTGGTGTTGCAGTCCGCTCTTTGGAGTAGGTCTTTACAAACTCGTAGGTGATCGAGCCTAGGAAGGCCGGGTTGAAAAGGAAGGCCTCCTCGGGGGAGCCGCGCATACGAGAGGGCAGTGCGGGCATGATCTATCCTAGGCGCTTCTGATAGTGCGGGTGCCAGCCAATTTCTAAGCGATCCGCAAGTCCGTGAAACGAGCCCGCAGTAATCCAGGTCTCGACTACATTGCGAAATCCGACCTGATCCTGTGTCGCCCAGAAACAGATGTTTCGCCCGAGACTCTTGTTTTGATCCTCGGTGTTGCCTTCGCAATCGGCACAGTCGGCGTCGAATCTACGAGCCCATCGATCTTGAAGTTTCTCATCGTATTTGGACGTTTCGCCGTCGAGCAGCAGGCTTTCGCGCGCCCACTTCGATCTTTGCGCGCTAGCCCTATAAAAATCCCGCGCGCCCCGCTGAACGACGCTGTCCGACATGCCAACTATCCGCATTTGTCGGACAAACATCGCGTCTTCATCATCCGGCGTATAATCCTTCACGCCCAGTGAGGCTGGATCGTCTATCGGTAGGCTGTCGCCCTTAAACCAATTTCCGATCTCGTTTGCTTTAATGATTATGGACTGAACGGGAATCAAATCCGCTTGCTCAGAAACTAGGTGTCCCCCGATTACACCGAACCACCACCCTTCGAGGTAATCCGCTATCAAAGACTTATTTTCGGGAGAAAGTAGAACAAGTTCGCCTTCTATTTCTTCCTTCATGTCGACTAAATTTGGGTGATTGTCGTAGAGTTCTACCGACTGGAGGAACAACTCGGCCTCACTGTCCCCGAGCGCCAGAAAGGCCTTTCGTGCCTCGCTAGTAGTCGAGTTTTGAGAGGACTCAGCGGCCTCCCTTAGCAGAACTAGTGCTGCCGCGCGATCCTCCGCAGTGTGTCCCGGCCGCAGCTTGGCCATGGCTGAATCTTCTTCAGCCTCGGCAGTCGTAATCAGCAGCCGCTTGATGTGGCTAGTTGTCAGGGGCTCTTTGTTGAAACTTTCAAGCCAAACGCGAAACGTCTTCCATAAGTCCACGCTCTTATCAGCAAGTGACTTCGCTTCGATGTGATGCTTCGCTTGGATCAAGCATTGGCCGTAGTCATCGTCGTCAAAAGAGACGTCGTCGAACTTCTCGATAGCGATAAGAGTGTTTGGGTACTTCTTGAGAATCTGGAGCCCGCGCAGCAAGGCAAGCCGACACTGAAATATGTACCCGGCCAAGGGGGCAGCAGCGTTAAAGCGACTGGATTGATTCATGTCCCACCCCCGTAGGGAAGAAATATTCCGGGAAGCCGAGGTAAAGCAAGCTAAGCCTGTGGAACATTAGGTAGATGCGGCGCATACAACCCATACGGCCGCACCGAGCTCTCCGCCGTCCGCTCGCATACCATCAGCTATTGATAGGGCCCGCACAGCAGGCCCACGGCGTCGGTACGCCGTCGAGCTGGTCGGCCAGCGGCCAATCCGACGACGGATGGAATGCCGATGAGTTAGAAACAGGGGGCGCTCGTTAAACGCCTCACTCCCAGAAACAGCAAACATGTTTAGGTCTTGCAGGGCATTAACCGCTTGATAGTCTGCCCAAAGACTGGGGGATCCGTGAAATATTTGCCTAATCCGCCGGATGCTGCGTCGCTCATGACGTCTGCGCGGAGCTTCGGGAACTACGATCTTCCCAGCGCTCTCGCCGACCTGATCGACAACAGCATCAAAGCGGGCGCGCGAAGCGTCGACATCATGTGCGTGCGACCCGAGGGCGGTGCTGAGGTGCGCCTTCTGGACGATGGGCATGGTATGACCATGTCGGAGTTGCAGCAGGCGATGCGCCCCGCGAGCACAAACCCCGACGAAACGCGGGCGGCAGACGATCTCGGTCGGTTTGGCTGGGGCATGAAGTCGGCTTCTCTTTCCCAATGCCGATGCCTGACCGTTCTTACCCGCCGCGCGGGTGTATTGGCGGGCGCATGCTGGGATCTGGATAATCTGGCGGACTGGCAGATGGGAGTGCTTGAGGAGGTGGAGATTGTCGAGCTGGCGGACCCGCGGCTGCTCGAAAAGGACGGCACGGAGATTGTATGGTCCCGATGCGATCGGCTCTCGGAATTCGGGCAAGTCGGGAACAAGGGCTTCAACGATCTCGTCGCACACGCCAAGAAGCAGCTCGCACTTGTCTTCCATCGGTATCTCGCTGGAGAGGGTGGCCTCCGAAAGCTCACGATCCGATTCAATGGCGACCCGCTCAAGCCCACGGATCCCTTCCTTCGGAACCACGACGCGACTCAGCGGCTACCGCCCGAAACACTCACCCTCGAGGGTCAACCGATCGACGTACAGGCGTTCATACTGCCCCATTTTTCCAAGGTGACGGCAGCCGAACATGAACAACTTGGTGGCGAGGAAGGCTTTGTCCGCAATCAGGGCTTCTACATCTACCGGCATCACCGACTGATCATGCATGGGACCTGGTTCCGTCTGGTCCGACACGGCGAACTCTCGCAGCTGGTTCGCATCGCGGTGAACATTCCGAACTCGCTCGATGCCATGTGGAAGATCACGCTGGACAAGGCCGATGCGCAACTGCCGTCCGGGCTCCGCCGCAGGCTGAAGGACATCGTTGACGGCCTGAAGGGCCGATCGGGCAGGGTGTTCCAGTCGCGCGGTGGCAGGATAAAGCCGGACGGCGGCAAGACCCAGGTCTGGTCCAAGTACGTCCGCAATGGGGAGATACGGTACTACCTCAATCGGGAGCACCCCCTGCTCGCGGGCCTGCTCGAGGATCCCGATCCCGAGAAGGGCAAGGCCTTTGGAGCAATCCTCGGCGTAATAGAGGACTGCTTTCCCGCCGTTAGCATCGGCGAGGACTTCAGCTCACGGCCCGACATGATGAACCAAAGCACGCTCGATCGTGACACGTTCATCGAGAAGCTCGACGCTGCGCTGCCATCGCTTCTCCAGCATGCCGGGGGGTCGATGTCGGCCCTGAAGGAAGTCCTGCTGACAGCCGAACCCTGGGCTAGCCAGGCGAAGCTCGTCGAGCAGCATCTGAACGACAAGGGATGGTGGAAGAATGTTTGACAGCGAGCTGGCCTATTTTCGTTCAACCATCACGCGTGAACATGGCGACGCTCTGTCCCAGGGACTCGGCTTGCCCGAAGGTGCGATTGCGCAGATCGTTCGCAAAGGCCCTTTCACGCACCTCGAGGAGCCCGCGGTCAACACGATCATTCGGGAGCTTGAAACCAGCTTCACGGTCACACAGCGACGGGGAGCGGTAATCACCAAAGATTTCCGTCCCTGGCTGGCCCGGAAGCGCCCCGATCTCGATTTCTATTACTGGAACCGTTTGCGCAAATACTACCTCGAGAACGGCATTCTTCCGTCGCACGTCCTGGCAACACTTGATTCTGATACCGACGAGGTGCTCGACCAATGCGGGAACCCCGTCGACGACAGCTTTGGCGCTATCCGCGGCATGGTCATGGGGAATGTCCAGTCAGGAAAGACCACCAACTACTCGGCCCTCATCTGCAAGGCGGCCGATGCGGGCTATCGGGTGATCATTCTGCTCGCAGGCATAACCAATTCTCTTCGGGCTCAAACACAGGAGCGCCTGGACGAAACCTTCATCGGCAAGGTCTCCATGTTCGGCGTCGCTGCGCAGCAATCGCTCCCAATTCAAAACTACGCCCCCACGCGGCGCATACCTTCATACGGCACCAGCCGGGACTCGGATTTCTCGCGCGGCCGGGACGGGATCTACTTCGGACTCGCCGGCCATCAGGAGCCGATGATCTTCATAACCAAGAAGAACAAGTCGGTCCTCGAGCGCCTCGAGCGATGGATCGACGAGCAGGCCGAGACGGGAGGGTATGAGCTGCCGCTGCTGCTGATCGACGACGAGGCGGACAACGCATCGATCAACACGGCAAGCGATCCGACGAGGACCACGGCGATCAACGCCGTGATCCGCAAGATTCTCTCGAAGTTCCCGCGCTCGGCATACGTGGGCTACACAGCGACGCCGTTTGCGAACATCTTCATCGATCCCGACACCACGGAGGAGATGGAGAACGACGACCTCTTCCCTGGCAACTTCATCAAGGTGCTCGACCCACCAACGAACTATGCCGGTTCGCACCGTATGTTCAGGGAAGGTGGGGACCTTCGCGACGGGATGGTGCGGATCATCGACGATTATCGCACGGTCCTTCCGCTCAAGCACAAGAACAAGGACACGATCTCCAAGCTTCCTGAATCCCTGAAGCACGCAGTCCGGGTCTTCTGCCTCACCAGAGCAATCCGCGTGCTCCAGGGAAAGGGAGATGCTCATTCCTCGATGATGATCAACGTGAGCCGCTTCAACGCTATCCAGGAGCAGATCCTCGGTCTGGTCTATGAATACCTCACTGAACTCAAGGATGCAGTCTCGGTCCACGGCTCCCTGACGCCCCAGCAGATTAATGATGAGACCATTGCCGCGCTGAAGGAGAGTTTCGAGGTCGAGTATGCGGATTCCGGACTCGAATGGGCCGAGCTGCTGCCGCACCTGAACGAGGGGAGCCAGTCGATCGAGGTGCGGACCGTCAACATGCGCGGCGGCAAGCTCGACTACTCGCTCAACAGGAAACAGGGACTCCACGTGATCGCCATCGGCGGACTTGCGCTGTCGCGTGGTCTGACGCTCGAGGGATTGACCGTTTCCTACCTGCTCAGAAACGCATCAGCGAGCGATACCCTGATGCAGATGGCAAGGTGGTTCGGGTACCGCCCGGGATACGAGGAGTACTGCCGGCTGTACCTGCCCCAAGTTTCCTTCGACCACTACGAATTCGTGGACGAGGCCACCGAAGAGCTGCGGAGCGAAATCAAGCGAATGCAGGCGCTGGGACGTACGCCCCGGGACTTCGGACTGAAGGTTCGGCAAAGCCCGCTGGCCATCCGGGTCACCGCGGCCAACAAGATGCGGACGGCCGAGAAGCTCACCATCGCACAGGACTATTCCGCGCGGCACGTGGAGGGCTACGCCCTTCCCAACTTGGCTGAGGAGGGAAAACAGAATCGCGACGCGGTTGCCGCATTCCTCGACGCTCTGGGAGAGCCCGATGAAATCTCCAAGGGTCACATTCGATGGAAAGCGCCCGGCCGGGATATCCTGGTTTTGATCAAGAAGTTCCAGTTCGTCGATCATACTGACCTGGCACCGATCTCGGACAGCTCGTTGTTCGAGGACTACGTGCAGGATCGCGTCTCCGACGAGCTCAAGGAATGGGATGTTGTCCTGCCAATGCGCCAGACAGGGGACTCGATCCGATTCGCCCAGGTCGACGTGCGGCCGAGGACCCGCGATCAGGGTACCGTCCGGAAGGGCACCTACCGCGTCTACGGCAGCAAGAACCGCGTCGCCGATCCGGGGGACGCCTGGATCGGGCTGACCCACGCGCAGACGTACGCGGCCGAGAAAGCCTACGAACGGGGCGACTACCGCAAGGAACGTGCGGCCTGCTCGGTGCGCGACCGCGCCATGATACTGGTCCATCTGTTCAATGCTGGCCTGCGGACCAAGGGTGAGGAATCGGACGATAGGCTCAAGCTCGACGATCCGGTGGTGACACTGTCGTTCTGCATGCCAGAGACGGAGAAGCCGTCGAAGGCCCGCACGTACCAAGTCAACGCGGTCTACAGGCAGCAGCTGGAGCTGTTCCAAGACGAAGTAGACGACGACGAAGAGTTGATCATGGGGGATCAGGATGCTGGCTGACTGGCAGGCGATCATCCCGCCGCAGGAGCCGGGCGCGCGTAACGTGCGGCTCGCCGACAGCAGCCATCCGCTCGATTTCCGCATCGGACGAGACGACCGGGCACGTTATCTCTTTCAGCTCGACGCTGACGATCCCGGGTCGACCGATCAGTCCCTGCCCCGATTGTCCGGGATCGACTGCCACCTCGAGCTACTGGCGGGTTCGAGAGCAAGGCTTGTGCTGCTTCTCCACCATGCCGCCGATTTTAGAAACTTTGCTCTCATGTGCACGGGACTGATGCTTGCCACCGATGGCATGGCCCCGACCAACTCCGGGGCCGGAATGCTGAAGACGCTGGAGGAGCTGCATCGCTGGCAGGAGATGCTGCGCAGAACACGCGAAAGGCTCCTCTCGACGAGCGAACGGATTGGGCTTCTTGGCGAGCTGCTCTTCCTACGCGACGTGGTCGTGCCGCGGACTGGATATCCGGTTGGTCTGCGCAGCTGGAATGGCCCTGGAGGGCACGAACAGGACTTCGTGATCGGAAGCACCATCTTCGAGGTGAAGACCCAGGTGGTGACCGCGGACCGCAAGATCAGGATCTCGTCGGAAGACCAGCTAGACCCCGTCCAGGGTCGGATATTCATCTGCAACCAGGGCATCGCCCCGGCACCTCCTTCAGCGGCCAACGGACGAACGCTCAAGTCCCTCGCGGTGGAAGTGCGGGAAGCAGCTGCCGCCGCCGGAGGTGGGGCGCCCGACCTGCTCGAGATCGCCCTGCTTGAGGCGGGATATGAGGATCGGCTCGAATACGACGAGGAAAGCTGGATTCTGGTCGATCGCGCGCTCTTTGAAGTGAATGGCGACTTTCCGCGGATCGAGCGCCGGGACCTGCGAGCGGGAGTCGAGATGGTGAAATACAGCATCCGCGTAAGCGACTGCATCCCGTTCACCGCGGATCTCGACCAGATCATGGGAGAAGTTGTTCCATGAGCGAGCTCCAGCAGGTCTACGATGAACTGCGCGAGGACATCATGCTCGAGGCCGAGGCGCGTGGCATTTTCCAGCAAGAGGCGTTCTTCGAGCTGTTTGCCGAAGCAGCATCGGAAAACGGAGACACGATCGATCTGGAATACGCGCACTGTCGGAAGGAGGGAGGATCGAAGCCCTACCGCATCGACGGCCATGCGCTGGATGTCGAGCGAGGCACGCTCCACCTGGCGATCTGCGACTATCGAGATGGCGGAGAAGTTGAGACCCTTCAGACCGACAGGCTCTCTTCCAGCCTGAAACAGGCCGTCACGTTTTTCGAGAACGCGCTTTCCCCCGCCTTCATCAACTCGATCGAGGACTCAAGTCCGACCTTCGCGGCAGCGTATCCCCTGTATCTCGCCCGAGACTCCATACGGCGTGTCCGGGTGATCCTGTTCTCCAATGCAAGGCTCTCGACCCGCCGTCCGCCCCAGCTGACGGATGAAACCCTCGGTCTTCCCGTCGTCTACAGTGTGCTGGATCTTGCACGCTACGCCGACATCCAGCAATCCCGCGCCGCTCCCGAGCCAATCGAGGTGGACCTCGCGGCCGTGGCCGGCAGACCCGTCCCGTGCCTCAAGGCCTCGGTAGAAGCGGAAGAGCACGAGTCCTATCTGCTAGCCATTCCGGGCACTGTGCTGGCCGAAATCTATGGGCTCTATGGAGCGCGCCTACTCGAACAGAATGTGCGGACGTACCTTCAGGCCCGCACGAAGGTGAACAAGGGCATTATCAATACTCTGCGCAAGGCCCCGGAGATGTTCTTCGCCTACAACAACGGCCTGACCGCCACGGCCTCGGCAGTGACGCTTGAGCGACTGCCGGACGGTCAGCTCGGGATCGCTTCAATAAACGATCTGCAGATCGTCAACGGGGGTCAGACCACCGCATCCATCCTCTACGCCAAGGACGTCTCCAAGGCGGCGCTGGACAAAGTCCATGTGCAGATGAAACTGTCCGTAGTTCCGCCCGCGCTCGTCGAGCAGGTCGTTCCCAAGATCTCGCGCTTTGCAAACACCCAGAATCGCATTTCCGAAGCGGATTTCTTTTCTAGCCATCCGTTCCACCTGCAGATGGAACGGTATTCGCGTCTGTTTGCGGCGCCTCCGCAGAACGGCGCCTTGGCCGGAGATAAATGGTTCTACGAAAGGGCGCGGGGCCAATATCGCGATGGCATGGCCTACGCCACTCCTGCCGAGAAGAAGAAATATCAGCTGGAATTCCCCAAGGACAAGGTCATCGACAAGACCGAGCTTGCCAAATACGTCATGACCTTTGCTCGAAAGCCGCACGTAGTCTCGAAGGGTGCGCAGAAGTGTTTCATGGCCTTCGCCGAGGAGACCGCCAAGCTGTGGAAGGAAAGTCAGACCAGCCTCAACGAGACTTGGTACAGAAACGCCGCTTCCATGGCGCTTGTATTCCGCTGGACCGACCGAACCATCGGCAAATCGGAGTGGTATCTCGCCGACCGGGGCTACAAAGCACAGACTGTGACATACACCCTCGCGTGGATCGCGGCGAAGGTGGCAGATCGGGGAAATGCCAGTCTTGACTGGAGCCAGGTGTGGAAGGCCCAGGATGTACCAGACGAACTTCAGGATCTGATCACGGCGCTCGCACCGCAGGTGGCCGCTGCGATCAAGGCTGCTCCTGACCATGTGAAAAACGTCGGCGAGTACTGCAAGTTCGAGGAATGCTGGCAGAGGATCGCCAGAACCGAATTCGCGGTGCCCCCCCTGCCCGAGTACCTGATGCTGGCGGCGGACGAAATTAGGACGGAAAAGAAGACCGCGCGCGCCACCGCGAGGATCGATTCGGAAATCGACCTTGACGTGCTTCTGCTGACACTGACGTCAAAGGCCGAGATAGTGCGAAGCACCGCGGAGCGTCGCGGCCTGCTCTCGCCTAAATCAAACGCGGCCCTGATGAAGCTGGGCGCGGGTAACTTGTCTCTCGTGCGCTCCGAAAAGAACGCCATGAAGCTGCTGATCGAGCGGCTGGCTGAGGAAGGGGCCCCGGTGCAAGAACTCTAAGCTGCCGCCGCCGTCTCGCAGCCCTTGAGGCCCCGGGCAGTGAGCATGTCGGCAAGTCTCGAGGCGATGACCCGCGCAAGCACCGGCGGCACGGCGTTGCCCACTTGGACATACTGCGAAGTTCGATTGCCCAGAAAAAGGTAGTCGTCAGGAAAGCTCTGCAGCCGCGCTGCCTCGCGCACGGTCAGGCTGCGACACTGCGACGGATCGGGATGAATGAAATAATGCCCGTCCTTGGAGATGTGGCTCGTGATCGTCGAGGAGGGCAGATCCCACACCTGAGCCCTAAACCGATCGGCAAACTTCCCGGACTTCCAGCTCGCGTGAAGGGGCGCGAGATCGCCAGGAAACTCCCTCGAAGTGGGTGACCGCCCTTCCTTCGCCGCGAAGCTCGCACAGTATGCGTACCGTGCCAGGTCTGCAGGCATGTGGCCGCGCGTCTCGTGGTTCAACGGTCGTTCGAGCTCGGAGGAGCGCAATGAGGCGGCGTAACCCGACGGAGGGGTGTCCGCATACCGGCGATGGCTGCGGCCAAGCTGTTGGTGACGACGAACCTGCTCCGAGAAGGCGCCAATCGCACCAGCTAGCCGGGGCGAGTATGGCCTAACCGCCTGACGGGCCTGATCGAACGCCGTGAGCACACACTTCTGCCAACGAGCAAAATCGTCCGGTCCGCTGCTCAGACCGCTCCGCAACGCCGGAAGGTCGCAGAGCGCTTCACGCACCGTGATCCTGTCCGCAGCCCGGGGAAGCCTGAGCGCATCAGCATGCATGCCGGCCGCAATATCGGATCGAACGCCAACCAGAATAACCCGGTGCCGGCTCTGCGGAATCCCGTGTTCCTCGGCCCTGAGGACGAAGTCGGGGTGGTCGGTCGGTCCAGTCGATGGCGACAGGGAGAACAGCAAATAACTTCCCGGACCACCGGCATTTCGGAGGTCGCCTTTCACGAGCTCGAAGACCTTCTCTCCGCCGACCGTCGACGACAGAATGCCCTTCACGTTTTCCATCACGAACGCGCACGGCCGTACCGCGGCGAGGATCCGGATATACTCCCTGAAGAGGAAATGTCGGCGATCGCGCTCGGGCACATAGGAAGCGATCCCCGCATTCCTCGACCTTCCTGCCAGCGAATAGGCCTGGCACGGAGGACCCCCGATCACGACAACGTTGTCTGTCTCGTCCTCGAGTATACTGTGAATGTGCGTGTCGAGAATGGCATCATGCTCGGCACGTCCCAGCTCTAGCATCGCTGTCTCGGCGGTCGCGCGCTGCCAGGCCGCAGCATTCCGCCGCCTGAGCTCGTCAAAATCCAACTCGCCATTCGCGAACCGGTAATAGTCGTGAAGATTGTCGAGATGTCGATAGAAGCTGCGAAGCCTCAGCGTGGAGAAGGCGCTTTGCTCCTTCTCGACCGACAGGCTCACGTCGAACCTTGCCACCGGGTGGTGACAGGACGAAAATCCCTCGGCCAGTCCCCCCGGACCGGCGAAAAGATCTATTACCCGGAAGTTGGTCTTCGCCTCAGTCTGATCCATGGAGGGGTGATTACCAGGAGCGTCGGAAACAGCCAGGGGAAACCGAGTGTCCGATGTCGTGTCTCCACAGGTTCGCTCGAGGATGATGAGCGGCATTCGCTCGCGCAATACCCGGCCGGAACTCAAGGTGCGGCATGCGCTTCATGCCCGCGGCCTAAGGTTTCGCCTCCGTAACGCGAGCTTGCCTTGCCGCCCCGACATCATCCTTCCTCGGTTCCGCGCCGTTATCTTTGTCCACGGGTGCTTCTGGCACCGTCATCCCGGATGCCCGTTCACGACCACACCGAAGTCGAACGACGAGTTCTGGAACGCAAAATTTGAACGCAACATCGAGCGTGACCGCCAGTGTGCAGATCTGCTGGCGGCGGCCGGTTGGAGGCATGGCACGGTGTGGGAATGCAGCACCCGGCAGGACTCCTTCGGCAGCACGATCGATCGGCTGGTGGAGTGGCTTGAGGGGACGTCCTACAGCATCGAACTCTAGGTATAAGGTCGGGGCCGGATCTATGGGGCTCGAACCCGATTTCACATAAGACCAGCTGCCGCCAGTCGCGGACCACCTCTACTTCGGCAGCGATGGCCCACTAAGCCGCTGCCCATGGCAGAGGCTTCTTCCAGGGAAGTGTCGTCCTGTCCCACGTCGTGATGCTGAACCGGTTGAACTTCCATCCGGTCTCGGTGCTCACGCATTCGCATACGAAGTAACCGAGGCTGCGCACCCCGCGCGTTGCCTTCTCGATATTGCCGTTGAAGTGCGTCGCGTAGGCGTAGACGATCACCGGCGAGGTGCCTTCGAAGCGGAACTGGCCCGCCTCGTGCATCCAGATGTCGTCCCCTTCGTTCTCGCGCAACCCGAGGAGATAATTGAACCACCCGGCCAACTCCTCCTTGCCGCGATAGACCGTCCCGCGGCCCACCACGAGCGCGTCGTCGGTGAACAGCGAGAGGAACTCGGCCAGGTCGCTGCAGTCGTAGGCCCAGACGTAATTGGCGAACAGATCGATGATGCCGAGGCGGTCCTCGACGCTCAGCGAGACGCTTGCGAGCTCCTGCCCAGCCGCGGGCTGGACGCCCGCCGCGACGAGCGCCGCGCTTAGCGCCACGCCGCCGACCCCGCGGCGGCTGATACGCCATTCGTTTGCATGATTCTTCGTCACCGCAGCCTCCTTGCAAAGGCTCTTGGTAATCGCGGAGCGAGTGCGGACGCACCTCCTGCTACAGCGATGTCCGGACTACGGTCACCTCGGCGGGATTCTCCCTTGTCCGCTCTACGGGCACCCCATGAAAAAGTGTGGCCGCAGACACGACCCGCCGTTGACTCCTCCGGTCGCGGCAACATACCTCCCGTGAAACATTCTAGAATGCCAATTCGTGAGTTGCCGGCAACTGCGGTCGGAGATGGAGTCGCACCACCCGTGCACGGTCAGGCTCACAACTCGGCACGGTTACATACGTCCCGGTCGAAAGGGATCCGAGGCGAGGGAGAGAGCGAGAATGAAAACGACAATCAAATATGCGCGCCTGACCGCGATCCTCGGTGCCGTGATGGCCAGCATGGGAACCCAGGGCGCCGCATGGGCGCAGGACGAACCCGCGGCCGCCGCCGGGACGCAGGTCGCCGAGGAGCCGGAGGGGGCGGGCATCGGCGAGATCACCGTCACCGCGCAGCGCTACGAGCAGAACCTGCAGGAAACTCCGCTGTCTATTGTCGCGATGGATGACGAGCAGCTTGAGAGGCAGGGCATCGACAGTCTCGCCAACCTAGACACTTTCGTACCGAACGTGACGATCGGCGGAACGGCAGCGCAGGGTAATGCCGTCGTCAGCGTGGCGATCCGCGGAATCGGTGGTGCGCCGCAAGGGTTCATTACCCAGGAAAACTCGGTCGGCATCTACATCGACGACATTCTTTTCGCCCGCCCAAACGGCGCGCTTCTCGAGCTGCTTGACGTGGAGCGGGTCGAAGTCCTGCGTGGACCGCAGGGGACGCTGTTCGGTCGCAATACCGCCGGCGGCGCGATTCGCTACGTCACCAAGAATCCTTCGGACTCGCTTGAGGGCGCAGTCGAAGCCGTCGTTGGCTCACGCGATCGTTTTGAGGTGTCCGGGCTGCTCAACATCCCCCTGACGGACACAGTCGCAACGCGATTTGCCTTCGCCAAGAAGAGCCAGGACGGTTTCATTCACCGCATCATCGACGACACCTACGTGGGAGGCAACGACTCGACGACGATGCGCGGGCAACTGCGCTGGGACGCCACGCCCCGCTTGAGGGTCAACCTCGCCGGCGACATCATCCGCACCCATGACAACGGCCAGCCGTCGCTGGCGACGGACTTCTCGCCCAACGACCTCTATCCGTCGCAGCTCTATCTTGCCCCCGTACGGGGCGATCCCCCGCCGAATCCGGCCCTGGTAGCCTCGCTACGCGCGACCGCGCCGGCCTCGGTCTCGCGTTCGGGATATACCAACGCGGCCGCGGACTTCGCATCCTACTACGGCCAGATCGATAGCCGTTACGAGGTTTACGGTGGGCTCGTTCCGGACGTTAACCGGTTCAAGAGCTTCGGCCTGTCCGGGACGGTGTCCTACGACCTGAGCGACACGATCGAGATCAAGTCGCTGACCGGATATCGCGATATCTCGCAGATCCAGAACCAGGACTGGGACCGCACGCCGATTCCGCTGGTGGCGGTGAACGATCGCAATCAGATCGAGTACTTCACGCAGGAACTCCAGCTCACCGGCCAATCGTTCGACGACCGCCTGAACTGGGTCGGTGGGCTGTTCTACTACTGGGACGAGTCCGACAACACACGGCGCCGCTTCGATCCAGCCGGTGGCGCCAACAGCCCGTTCATGGGAGACGTGGGCAAAGGCTCGTTCGAGAACAAGCATATCGAAACCGAAAGCTTTGCGGTCTTCGGCCAAGGCACCTTTGAAGTCACCGAAGCCTTCTTCGCCACGCTCGGCGTTCGCTGGGGCAAGGACGAAAAGGTCTTCAGCGCGTTCCGCGAGGGTCGCGGCCAGGTGTGCCTCGCCAATGGTGCCCAGGTACCAGCGATCGGCAATCCCGCAAGCTGTCCGCCGGGATCGGTCTCGACGCCGTCCTATCAGACTGTCGAAGGGAGCTGGTCCAGCATCTCGCCCCGAATTGCGCTCGAATACCGCTGGACGCCGGACGTGATGACCTACGTGTCCGCATCCAAAGGCTACAAGGGAGGCGGCTTCAACGACGCGATCCAGACCCGTTGCTACAGGTCTCCGCTCCCTAATTGCGGCCTCGGCGAGTACGAGCCCGAAAATCTCTGGACCTATGAGGTGGGCCTGCGCAGCGACCTCTTCGACCGGCGGGTCCGGTTCAATCTCACCGGCTTCCTTACCAAGTACAAGGACCAGCAGATCCAGCTGGCCGATCCTGGCCCGCCGCCGCTGGTCTACACGGTGAACGGCGATACCACAGTCAAGGGCTTCGAGGCAGAGCTCGTCGCAGCGCCGATCGACAAGCTCCTGCTGAGAGCGAGTGTCGGCTATATCGACGCCAGCTATGACGAGGACATCGCTGGCCTCAGCGGAACAGTCGTCATCACGCCGGATGTCCCGTTCTATCGCAGCCCCAAGTGGTCCTATACGCTGGGTGCCGGCTACGAACTGCCGGTGGGTGACGCGGGGAACGTGACTTTCGACGTCAACTGGGGATGGAAGGACGAACAGGCGAGCTTCCCGAGCCCGACCAACTTTATCATCCTGCCATCGTATGGCGTGCTGAACGGTCGCGTCGCGTTCGAAGCCAACGACGGTTGGTCGGTCGCGGTCTTCGCCAACAACCTGACCGACGAGTACTACCTGACCGGCGGGTTCGACCCGAGCGGTCCGGCGACCAAGCCCACCCCCGGCCTGACCGGCGTCCCGCATGACCGGGTATTCGGTTTCACCATGCTGGATATCGGCAAGCCACGCGAGTTCGGCCTCGAGCTTCGCTACGAGTTCTAGGCCCACGGGTGTAGACAAGGCGAGGCAGCCTGATCGGCCGCCTCGCCTATTTCTGGGATGTTTCGACCTGGCATTAGGCCAGTCCGGATTGGCCTCACGGTCAATGCGACAAGGAGCGGCGTGTGATGTTCGATCGCCGGGCATTTCTGGCTACGTCCGCCGCTGTTGGCGCCGGGCTGACCGCTGGTCCCAGCATTGGACAGGCAGCCGCAGCGCCAGCGGCGCCTCCTGGTCAGGATGGTCTCGCGGCAGGCGCTCAGGATGCCATCGCGGTTCTCGCGAAATTCATGCTCGAAACGCCGGCAACGGCGATACCGGCCGCGGTAGTCGACCTCACCAGGCGGCAGCTGGTCGACACCGTCGCCGTCGCGATCGGCGGGCGCCGCGAGGAGGGCGTGGCTGAACTGGTCGAGCTCTATTCCGAAATCGGTGGGGCGGGAGAAAGCGTGGTGTGGGGCACACCGCTGCGGTTGCCGGCCCACGACGCGGCACGCATCAACGCTGCGATGGCGCATGCGCTCGAATTCGACGACACCTACGGACCGGGCTACCTGCATCCCTCAGCAATTACCTTCCCGGCGGCCCTGGCGGTGGCGGACCAAGTGGGCGGCGTAAGTGGCGAAGAGCTCCTTATCGCCGCGGCTTTGGCGATCGACGTGGCCTGCCGGCTGTCGATCGCGGGACAGCCGGGCGTCGACGGGTTCGCGACCGGCTGGCACAACACGACCCTGGTCGGCTACCTCTCGAGTGCCCTGCTAGCTGGCCGGTTGATGGGACTTACCGAGCGCCAGCTTGTGCACGCGGCGGGCATCGCGGCGCACCAGGCGGCCGGGAACGCGCAGTCGCACATCGACGGCGCGCTTACGAAGCGGCTCGGCCCCGGGCTTGCCTCCAGCGCCGGCATTCTCGCTGCCCGGTTGGCGGCGCGCGGAGTGACCGGTCCCCGCAACGTCCTCGAAGGTGACAAGGGCTGGTTCGTCCAGTATCACCGTGGAATCTATTCTCGTGGCGCGCTGGTCGAGGGCATCGGGCGTTCGTTCACAGCCATGGAAACCTCGTTCAAGCCGTGGCCGTCATGCCGCGGATCGCATACCTCGGCCGACGCGGCGCTGCAGCTGATCCAGGCCCACGACGTGCGAGCCGATGATGTCGTAGGCATCGTGCTACGCAACGGTCCCGCGGAGTTTCCCTTCCTCAGCAGTCCGATCGAGCGCAAGCGCCATCCTGAAACGAGCGTTGAGGCGCAGTTCAGTATCCCCTGGGTCGTCGCCGCCGCCTTCGTCGACCGCAAGGTCAGCATTGCGCAGTTCACACCATCGGCCCTTCGGCGGGCCGATGTCAATGCAATGGCACAGCGCCTCGTCGCGGTGGAGGACGCCAGTCTGGCCAATCCGCACGGCGGGCCTGGCCACGCCGAAGTCGAAGTCAGCCTGCGGGACGGCCGGACGATGCGCAAGCGCGTAACTGCAGCCAAAGGCGATCCCGCGGCGCCCATGACCGAACAGGAGGTCGACGCCAAGTTCCTCGACTGCATCGACTATGCCGGGCTCCCGCGCGACAAGGGAGTCGCGATCAGGTCGCTGGCCATGGGGATCGGATCACTGCTCGATACCTCGCGGCTGACCCGCGCGCTGATCGCGTCGTAGCAGTCTTGGACGCAAGGCGGCGCCATCACAGCGCCGGCTCGAGCTCCGGCGTCGCGACGGGCCGGGTCATGATCCGGTCGAAGAATGCCGCCAGCTCGTCGTGGGCGCTGATCGGCAACACCTCGGCCACGTATTGATCGGGTCGCACAATCACGATGCAACCGGCGTCCCGGTCGATGCCGCGCATGCCGAAAATGTCGCGGTCGGTCTTGAGGTCGGCGCAAAAGATCTTCTGGTAGTCGCGCAGGCCATAGCGGCCTTTATGCGGCAGGAGGTAGGCGGGCAGCTTCGCCAGGTCGACTTCGCGGAATGGCTGCTGGAGCACCGCGATCGTTTCGATCACGGAGTCCGGATCGGCGCCATCCGGAGTGAACTTGCGGACCGGTGAGGCGGGACTGCTCGCCAGGAACTCGCACAACCGCGCGAGGGTCGACGACGCAGCGACCGGATCCTCGCCAGGCGCGAAAGCGAACAGGCGCCAGCGGCCGTCCGCCTTGACCACGTGGCCAAGCTCCATCGGCTTGGCATCAGCCAGCCGGATCACCGGTGCGGAGTGGAACCGCATACCGACAGGGAAGCCGTTCGCCAGCGACTGATGCTGCGCTGGACCGACAATCGTCGAAGGCTGGTAATGCACCGACGTGCCAGCCGTGAACCGGCCATGCTTGACGAAGTAGCGCTGAAATTCGGCCGGGTCGACGCCATCGTCGGACTCGTCGTTCGCGCCCTTTGGGCGGGCGCTGAACATCCGCGCAAATTCCCGATCGAAGTCGATCAACTCCTGCGCGATTGCATGGCGTTCCTGCGAATAGGTGTGCAGGAGCGCCGGCGGACTCTGCCCACGTAGTACCGCGGCGAGCTTCCAGCCGAGGTTGAAGGCGTCGGCGATCGAAACGTTCATGCCCTGGCCCGCCTTCGGGCTGTGCGTGTGGCACGCGTCGCCGGCGATGAAGACACAAGGAACTTCGTTGGTCGCGCCGGCGGGCAAGTCATCGAACTTGTCGCAGATTCGCTGACCGATCTCGTAAACCGACCACCAGGCCACCTCTTTCACCTCGATGGTGTAGGGATTGAGGATGCGGCGCGCGGCCGCGATGAGGTGGTCCGGCGTGATATTCCGGCTCGCGATACGCTCATCCTCGGCGAGCTTGTCGAGCTCGATGTACAGTCGAACCATGTGCCCACCTTCGCGCGGTATTATCAGGACGTTGCCTTCGTCCTTCGAGTGGATCGCGGCCTTCATGCGGATATCCGGGAAGTCCGTAATCGCGAGAATGTCCATCACGCCCCAAGCCTGGTTGGCGGAGTCGCCGCGCAGTTCCTTGCCGATCGCCTTGCGGACCGAGCTGCGCGCGCCGTCGCAACCGACCACGAAGCGGGCCCGGACTTTCGCTTCCTGCGTGCCGCCCGCGCCGTCATCGCGTTCGAGCCATGCAGTGACTGGGAACCCGCCCGGCGCCGCTCGGTCGATCACCAGCTCCTTCAAGCGGGTCCGATACGTCGGCTCCAGCCGCGAAGGCGAACTGCGCATGACCTCGAGCAGGAAGTCGTGGACCCGGGCCTGGTTGAGGATGAGGTGGGGAAATTCGGACAGCCCATCCTCGGTGTCCTGGATTCGGCCGCTACGCGCGATCCGCTCCGGGCAGACCTCGTCGGGCTTCCAGAACGTCGTTTCGTTTACCCAGTACGCTTCCTTCATCACCCGTTCGGCGAATCCGAACGCCTCGTACATCTCGACCGAGCGACAGGCGATCCCGTCGGCCTGGCCAATTTCGAGCGGCCCGCTTTTCTGCTCCACGATGGCGGTGCGGATTTCCGGGAAAGCAGAAAGCTGGGCTGCCAAGGTCAATCCCGCCGGGCCGCAGCCGACGATGAGGACGTCGACATCCTCTTGGATCCAGCCGTTCGACGCCGGTTTCCGGCCGTCGGCAGCGGGCCGGACAAAAGGGTCCCCGGGGTAAAAGCCGTTGAGATAGAATTCCATGATCCCCGCTCTCCCATTGCGCTGGACGGGCAGTGATTCTTCCTGCCGCGTGGACGGGATCATATTAGTATGTATACATACGGTATGTCTACAAATGATTTGTCTCCTGCACGCGCCGGCGCGGTTGCCAGAGTTGGCCCCGCTGGCCTATCTGCGGCCATGCACCTTGCGCGCCTCAAGTCGATGCCCGGACATTTCATCAGGCGCGCCAACCAGATTTCAGGCGGCCTGTTCGCCGAAGAGCTCGGCGGGGCGGACCTCACTTCGGTACAGCTGATCGCGTTGGCGGCGATTGCCGACAGCCCCGAGCTGGACGCTACCCGGGTGGCGGAGATGATCGACTTCGACAAGGCGACGATCGGCGGCGTGGTCGAGCGCCTCGAGCGCAAGGGCCTGATCGAGCGCGCGGTGAGCAAGGCGGACCGACGGGTAAAGACGCTGGTTATGACCGTGGCAGGGCGCAAGCTGCTGGCCGCGAGCATGCCACGGGTCGAGCGCGTGCAGGAACACCTTCTCGCCCCGCTCGATGAGACGGAACGCGAAGTCTTCATGGACCTGCTGCGGCGGATCGTGAGTGAGGCGCAGCGGTGACAGGGCCGGACCTGGATGCCGGCCTGTCCGGAGAACGGGCACCGTGGGGTTTGGCGATTTAATCGTCGCGTTCGCCGGTGCTATCCGGATTTTTCGGGAGATGGACCGGGAAAGACTTCCCCGGCCGGTAGGAAGGCCATTGTGCTAAGGGTTAAGCGTTCAACGCTCAGGGTGCTTTCGATCGCGGTCGGCGTACTGTTCACGGCCGCGATCTATTACAGCATGCATTACCGGATCCCATGGGACTGGGAGTCGCCGGGGCTTGGGCACTTGCCGGTCGAGGTCGTGAACGATTTCCTGGACGAAGCCTACGAACGCGGCCAAGGCGCCGACGCCGTGCGCGACTATCTGGCGTCCGACATCGTCCCCGCCGCAGTCGCGCCGCACGAGCGGGCGAACGCCGAGCCGATCCCGCACGAAGTGCGCGAGGTCGTGGCGCAGGGACTTGTCGTGGTGGCCTTCCAGCGGATTGGCGCCGCGCGCGGCGAGCCGGCAACCGATGCGATCGACGTGTTCGAGGTGCGTGATGGGCGGATCGTCCGGCGCGAACGCTATCGGACGGAATTCGCACAATAGCGGCGCCAGATGAAAAGAGCGGAATAATCCATGGACCCGACCACGCAGTCCGATCAGCCTGACGCGATCGTCGTCGCCTTTGACCGCCACACACTGTGGGTCACTGTCGTGACGCTGATGCGCCTTTTTCTCGGCGGCTGGATGATCGTCAGCGGCTACAGCTACTGGGCGCCGCACTTCGGCCTGCCGCCGGGTTTCCCGCAGCCGCTGGGCACGCTTGCCCCTTCCAACCAGATGCTGGTCACGATGATAGAGATCGGGCTGTTTGACTTCGTCAAGACGCTGGAGATCGTTGGCGGGCTTTGCCTGGTCCTGGGCGTGTTCGTGCCCGCGGCCACGCTGCTGCTGCTGCCGATCTCGGCGATGGTCTATTATAACGCGATCTTCCTCAACCTGCGCACCGACCGCATCTTCAATCCCACGTACATGGGGGTCATGTGCCTCTACATGAACGTCATCGTGGCGCTCGCATACGTCCGCTACTACGTTCCGTTTCTCGCCTTGCGGTCCTCGGTCGGCAGGATCGGCGACCTTCGCGGCCTGCGCGCCATCTTCACTTCGCCTGTGAGCCCCTCTCGCGCGCGCACTGGACAAGACCATGATTGAAACCAACCGAACGGCTTATCTCGTCGTCACCTGGCTGCGCCTGTTCTTCGGCGCGCACCTGGTTTTCTCGGGAGCGCGCTTCGTGCTGACCGGATACGTACCCGAGATACCCGGCGTGGGCGGCGAGTGGGCGATGGCGAACGCCGCGATCGGCGTCTACCAGGCAGTCAAGTACATGGAGCTGGTCTTTGGCCTGATGCTGCTCAGCAATCGCTTCGTGCTCCTGGCCTTGATCCTCGAGATGCCGGCGACGATGAATATCTTCTGGCTCAACACGGTGATCGTGGCGACACCCCGCCAGCTCTTCACCGGCCCGCAGGAGCTGTTCCTCAATGGTGTGCTGCTGCTCGCATACGGCGGATACGTCGCGGCCGCCTTGAAACCGCGGCTCGACCCACTGTGGGTGTGGGATTCGAACAAGGCCTACAAGGACAATTATGCCGAGCGGAACCGCGCGGGAGGGATCCATGCTGACCAGGGCTGAGCTTCACGCCGTCGCAATCTGCGTCGTTCTCTCGATCGCTGTCGTCATCGGCTCGACGGGCTGGGGCTACGCCGACTACCGACCGCTGCGCAATTATGACATCTTCGCGTTGACGATCTCGTGGGTCGGGCTGGCCTTCTATCTGTGGCGCAGCCGGTGGGTGAATAAGCTGAATTAACCAAAGACCTGGCGCCGAGCCGGCCGACTGCCGGCTCGGTTCTGCCTTGCCACTTGTAGAATAGCAATTCTAGATTATAGTGTCGTCAAAACGGAGAGGACAGCTCGTGATTCGGTCCATGGCCTACTTGGGATTGACCACCCCCGCCGCCGCAGCGTGGCGGGAGTTCGGTCGCGATATCCTCGGTTTGCAGCCAGTCGAAGACGCGGATGACGAGGCGCTGCAGTTCCGCATGGACGAAGCCGAATGCCGGCTATGGATCTACCCCGGCGAAGCCAACGACATCGCTTACGTAGGCTGGGCCCTGGCCGACGAAGCCGCCGCCCTGGCCATCAGCGAGCGCGTCGAGGCTGCGGGTCGCGATACACACGCCGCCGATGCGCTTGAAGCGCGCGCCAGGCGCGTCGCCGGGTTCCGCTGGTTCATCGATCCGGCTGGCTTCCGTCACGAGCTGAGCTGGGGACAAGTCGTGTCTGCCGATCCCTTCGTTCCGGGCCGTGCAATGAGCGGCTTCAAGACGGCCGACCAAGGGATGGGGCATGTCGTGCTGTTGGTGCCTGACTTGCGCGAAGCCGACCGCTTCTATCGCGAGGTCATGGGGTTTCATGAGTCCGACCGTATCCTGTCGGGGGGTCGCGAGCTGCTCTTCTACCACTGCAACGGCCGGCATCATTCGCTCGCGATCGGTTCGCCCGGGCCGGGGCTAGCGGGGGCCCACCACCTGATGCTCGAAGTCAACGCGCTCGACGATGTCGGTCGCGCGGTCGATCTGTGTGAGAAGCTGGACGTCCCCGTAAGCAAATCGATCGGTTGCCACACCAACGACCGGATGGTCTCGACCTATCTCTTTTCCCCTTCTGTGCTGCGCATCGAATACGGTTTCGGCGGGCTTGAGATCGACCACTTGTGGCAGCCCAAGACCTACACGCAGACTTCGGTCTGGGGGCACAAAGAACTGCGCCCTGATCTACCGCCTGCAATGATCGTCCGGCGATGAGCGCCCAGGCGAACATGGTCGCCGGCGAGGGCGCGGCACGGCGGTTCTGCGATCCGACCACTTTTCGCAACGTTCTCGGCAACGTCCCGACCTCGGTTTCCATCGTGACCGGAGAAGATGCCGAGGGACATTTCGGCATCGTCATCGGATCGCTGGTGTCGATATCGCTCGAACCGCCTCTGGTGGGGTTCTTCGTTGACAACCGGTCGCGCGCACTGCCGCGGATCCTCGGTAGCGAGCGGCTGTGCATCAACATCCTGTCGGCGGAGCAGGCCCGCTTTTGCCGTGAGTTCAGCGTCAACAAGACTGACCGCTTCGCGGGCGGCCATTGGCTGCACGAGGATGGCGATGCGCCCCGTCTCGACATGGCCCTGGCCTGGATCGCTGGCCGGGTCGAGCGGTTCGCCGAGATTGGCGACCACCAACTGCTCGTCGTCGAACCCGACCTTCTGGCTGAGAACGCCGCCTGCGCGGCGAGCGACCCGCTTGTCTTCTTCCGCGGCGCATTCGGTGGCTGAGAGCCACGCGCAGCACAAATGTTATTGGAGGGTTTGAGATGCAGATCACCGATTTTGGAGCCAGGACCGAGGCCCGAGCCGAGACGGTCGCGGACGTTCGTGCGCGGATCGAACAGGCCATGCCGATCCTGGCCGGTGAAGCCGTGGCTTGCGACGAGCTTGGCAAGCTGACACCCGCGGTTCGGGACGTCCTGCTGCAAAGCGGGGTCATGCGGGTGTTTCAGCCGCACGAGTACAACGGGCTCGAGGGCGATCCTGTCGAGTATTGCCGGCTTGTCATGGATATCTGCGCGGAGTCGCCATCGGCGGGCTGGGTGGCTGGCGTCGTCGGGGTCCACTCGTTTGAATTCGCCCAGGCCGATCCGCGCCTGCAGGAAGAAGTCTGGGGCGATGACACGAACACGTGGATCGCGTCGCCCTATGCGATGATCGGCAGGGCGCGGCGCGTGGACGGCGGGTGGCAACTAACAGGTCGCTGGCCGTTCTCGTCCGGCACCGACTGGTGTGACTGGATCGTGGTCGGTGGGCTTGCGGAGGGAGCTGACGGGAGCCGGCCCGGAGAATTTACCGAGCCGCACCATTTCATCCTGCCGCGCAAGGACTACGTCATTCATGACGACAGCTGGGACACGATGGGCCTGCGCGGCACTGGCTCGAAGGATGTCGAGGCCGTGGACGCGTTCGTCCCCGACTACCGGGTGATGAACGTCGCCAAGCTCAACGATCGTCACTACTTCCGCACAAACCGGCCCGGCTCGCCGCTCTACCAGATGCCGTTCGACCTCGTCTTCCCCGGCCTGATCTGCTCGGCGACGATCGGCCTAGCCGACGGGGTGGTGCGGCGGTTCCGCGAGTACTCGGAAAGCCGGGTCAATCGCGGCGGACTCAAGTCGATCGACAATCCCTACCAGATGGCCGCGCTCGGTGCGGCAATGGCCGACATCTCGGCATCGCGTCTACACCTGCTCGACGATATGCAGCGGGCGTACGACCTGGCACTTTCAGGCGGAACGGTGACGCCAGCCATGCAGCACGAGGCCCGGCGCAACCAGGTGCGGGCAGTGCGGCGCGCAGCCGAAGCGGCGCAGGCGGTGTTCGGCAACGTCGGCGGGAACGTCGCGCGCAACTCGAACCCGATTCAGCGCTTCTACCGCGACATGACGGTGGCGCTTTGCCACGCATGCAATGTCGACCAGCCGGTCTACGCCGCGCAGGCCGCCTACACCTTTGGCAAGCCGATACCCCCGGGCGTGATCGTCTGACCGGATCCTCGCATGGACACCGATCCCATCACGCCCGCGGTGCTCGACCAGTGGAGGCAGCACCACCTCGCTCCGCTGTGGCTAAGTCCGACCGCGCACCGGCCGCCTCCCGGCCCGCAGGAAGCGCACCTGTGGGAATGGTCGAAAACCCGGCCGTTGCTCGAGCTCGCTTTTCGCGAAACTTCCCCGGACGTAGTCGAGCGGAGGGTGCTGCAATACCTGACGCCGCATGCCCGCTCGGCGCTTGACGAGTACACGGTCGGCACACTGTTATGCTGCGTCCAATGCCTGCTGCCGGGCGAGACGGCGCGTCCGCACCGCCATTCAATGGGGGCGATACGCCTCGTGCTGGAAGGCCGGGGCGCGGTCACGTTCGTCAACGGCAAGCCTTGCCCGATGGAGTACGGCGACCTCATTTTGACGCCGGCCTGGTGCTGGCACGAGCATCGCCACGACGGCGACGAGCCCGTGCTGTGGCTCGACGCGCTCGACGTGCCGCTCCACTCCTACCTTGGCACAGTGCAATTCGAGCGGCCGCCGATTATGGAGATGCCGGCGACTGTGCCGGATGCGGCGTTCCAGAGTGGGAACTTCGTTCCTGACGAGGTCCCCGCAGCCACGCCGAATAGCCCGGTGTTCCGCTATTCTTACGCGCGGGCCCTGGATGCCGTGGCTGAGGCGCCGCCCGCCGAAGATGGCTCGCGTACGATCCGCTACACGAACCCGCTAACCGGCGGGCCCGCACAGGCTTTCATGGACTGTGCGCTGACCGAGCTCGACCAGGGGCGGCCGACCCTTGCCCGTAAGTCCAACGCGAGCGTTGGCTGCGTGGTTTTGTCGGGTGAGGGCAGCTCGCAGATCGGGGACAAGGCTTTTCGCTGGGCGAAGAACGACTTCTTCACGGTCCCTGCGGGCAATTTCGCCAGCCATGTCGCGGCGAGTGAGAAAGCGCATCTCTTCCTGCTGTCCAACCGCGACGTGCTGCGCAGGCTCGGCCTCCTCCACGACGAAACCCAAACGGGCTGACGGAGCGACGATGCGTATTGCCCTGTACGATGAAGGTCGGCTTGGGCTCGTCAAGGACGGGCGGGTCTACGATGTCAGCCAAGCGTTGAGTGCGTTGCCGGAAGCGCCGAGGCCGTGGCTCGCCAGGCGCGGCGACCCGCTGATCGCCAATCTCGACAGGCTGCGGCCGGCGATTGAAGCGGCGCTGCCGGCCGCGGCCTCGCAGCCGGTCGAAGCGGTGCGCTTCCTCTCGCCTGTCCAGCAGCCGACCAAGATCATCGGCGTGCCGGTAAATTACCCAAAGCACGTGTCCGAGGCCGAAGCCGATGTGGCCACCTTTTCCGACCGCTTCCGCGGCTCGATCGAGGAGCAAGGTTTCTTCCTGAAGGCGGTCAGCGCGCTGGCCGGCCCGGGCGAAGGCATCCGCCTGCGGTTCCCGGACCGTCGCAGCGACCACGAGATGGAGTTGGGCGTCATCATCGGCACGGCCGCCCGCAACGTGCCGGTCGAACGCGCGCTAGAGGCGGTCGCTGGCTACGCCATTGCGCTCGACATGGTGGTGCGAGGACCGGAAGACCGGAGTCTGCGCAAGTCGGGCGACAGCTATGCCATACTCGGGCCCTGGCTGGTCACCGCCGACGAGATCGTCGACCCCGAAGCGCTCGACTTCTCGCTGCACGTCAACGGCGAGCTACGGCAGGCCTCGAACACCGGTCAAATGATCATGAAGCTGGCCGAACAGATCGCCTTTGCGTCGCGGTTCTATACGCTCTACCCCGGCGACATCATCATGACGGGAACCTGCGAAGGAGTGGGGCAGGTCCTGCCCGGCGACCTGATCCAGTGCCGCATCGAGAACATCGCCGAGACGCGGGTCCCGATCCATCCCCACTATATCGAGGAGGAGACCGGGCGGTGAGCAATTTGCGGCTCTCGGTAGCCGTGGGCAACTACGACCGGTGCCGCCCACTGTTCGACGGCGACGTGCAGATCGACGGCGTCGATCCCGTCTTCATGCAGCTCTCGCCGGAGGAGATATTCTTCCGCGCGTTTCGGCATGCCGAATTCGATATCTGCGAACTTTCGCTGTCGTCGTCCGTGGTCAAGGCTGCCAACGGAACACTGCCTTACATCGGCGTGCCGGTGTTCCTGTCGCGCATGTTCCGCCATTCGGCATTCTACGTCCGCAAGGACCGCATCCGGACGCCGCAGGACCTGGTCGGGAAGAAGGTCGGGCTGCCGGAATACCAGCTAACCGCGATGGTCTGGATTCGCGCTTTCCTCGAGCAGGACTACGGCGTCTCGCCCGAGGACATTACCTGGGTCCGTGGTGGGATCTCGGACGCCGACCGGCCGGAGAAGATCGAACTCAACCTGCCGCCCGGCATCAGGCTGGAGGACGCACCGGCCGGCAAGACGATTTCCGCGCTTCTCGCCGAAGGCGAGATCGACGGTTACATCGCCCCTCGCGCCCCTGACATCGCCCCCGGCCACGCCGCCGAGGTGGGCTGGCTGTTCGACGACCCGGCGGTCGAGGCGCGCGCCTATTTCGAGCGGCACCGGATCTTCCCCATCATGCACATTGTGGGTGTCCGCCGAGCCATCGCCGATGCCCACCCGTGGCTGGCGGGCGCGATCTACAAGGCTTTCACGCAATCGAAGGAGCTTTGCCTCGAACGGCTGCTCGAGACGTCGGCGTGCAAGATCACAATGCCGTTCGTGGACGAGCGGCTGCATGCCGACATGGCGCTGATGGGCAGGGATTTCTGGACCTATGGCGTGCCGGGCAATCGCCACGTCCTCGAGCATTTCTTCGAGCAACATCACCGCCAAGGCCTGTCGTCGCGGCGCCTGGCCGTCGAGGAGCTGTTTCACCCCGCCACGTTCGAGCAATTCTCGATCTGAACGAGACAATGGAGAGGACAATGAAGGACAGGGAATTTCACTGGCAGCTGGTTACGTTCTTCAGGCTCCTGTTCGCTGCTCACCTGATCTACTCCGGCACGGCCTACGTGCTGTTCGGCTGGGTTCCGTCGGCATTCTATAACGAAGCGTCACCGACCGGGCAGTTCATGGTCGCGCTGGACGACATTGGGCTCTACCCGATCGTCAAGTATGTCGAACTGTTCCTCGGCATCGTCATTCTCAGCAACCGTTTTGTCGCGCTTGCCGCGGTGGCCGAGCTGCCGATTACCCTCATCATCGCGTACCTCAACATCTTCGTCGAAGGGGCGTTGGATTCCCGGCACTACTACACCGGGGTGCAGGAGCTGACGATCAACGCCGTCGTGCTGTTCGGGTACGGCGCGTATTACCGCACCATGCTCGAACCTCGGCCGCGCCCGCAGTGGCTGTGGCAGCCGCTCGATGCCGAACCCGCCCTCGAGTGGCCGGCGCGCCATCCCTTTGGCGCGCTGCAGACTTGGATCGCGTTCGCTGTAATAATGGCTCTCGTGATCACGGCCTCTTGGTTCCTGGGCCCGCCCGACCGCAAGCTGCCGCCGCGCGATTGGCTGCCGCCGCTGTTGGCCTTCGCGGGGACGCTCGGGCTGTTCCGCCTGACGATGTCGCGGCGCGACGGAAGGTCCGGCGACGCCTCGTACCGTCTCGGGGGGTGATCGCTGGCCGGGCGGGGCTGGATCAGCTCCGACCGGCCACCGAATTGAGGCCGAACTCAGCAGCGATCAGGGCGCTGTGCTCTCCAAGTTCGGGTGGCGCGACCAAGTCGTCCGCGCGCTGCCGGTCGAGCCGGACTGGGCTCTTGACCATCACCACCTCGCCCGTCTTCGGATGACGCGCCGCGGCAAAGGTCTCCAGGTGCCGGACTTGCGGGTCGGACTGGACCTCGTCGACGCCGAGCACGGGCGCGGCAGGCACACCCTTTTCTGCCAGTGCCGCCGTCCATGCCTCGCGCGGTCGTGCCGCAAAGCAATCCATCAGGATCGCGCGCAGCTCGGGGTAGTGCGCAGTGCGGTCGGCCGGCGCGGAGAAGCGCGGGTCGTGAGCTAGCTCCGGCCGGCCGATGACATCGAGGAGCCCCAGCCAGAACTTGCGCACCGACGACAGATGGATGCTTACCAGCCCGCCGTCCGAACAGACCAGTGTGTAGGATTGCGAGATCCTGACGCGGGTCTCTGGCGTCGAGACGATTCCGGCCTGGGTGAACTGCGCGAAGGCGTCGGGGATGAACGAGACCGCAGCTTCGAGCATGTTGACCTCGATATGGCCGCCCATCCCGCTCGCGTGGCGGCGAAGCAAGGCCGCGAGGATTCCCTGGACCGCGTACATGCCGGTCACATTGTCCGCGATGGTCGGACCGCTCATGCGGGGGTCCTCAGGGTCGAGCAGCAGCGAGGACAGGCCCGAGAGGGCCAGCGGCACGCTGTCGAACGCCGGGCGCGCGTGGTACGGGCCGTCGGCACCGAAGCCGGTGATCGAGGCGCGGATCAGGCGGGCGTTCATCGCGCGCAGCCGCTCGTTGTCGAAGCCGAGGCGCTCGAACACGCCCGGTCGGAAATTCTCCGTGACGACGTCGGCCAGTCGCAGCAGCTTGGCAAGGTCGGCAATGCCTGCCTCGCTCTGCAGGTCGAGCTGGATGCTTTGCTTGTTGCGGTTGTAGGCGATGAAAGGCGGGCTATAGCGGCCGCCGCCATGCCCGCGAAACGGGTCGCCAGTCTCAGGAAGCTCGACCTTGATGACGCGCGCACCCATGTCGGCCAGCATCATGCCAGCAAGCGGCGCGGTTACCATCGTGCCGAGCTCGATGACCAACGTCCCTGAAAGCACGTCATTCATCAGGTGCCGGCATCCCTTAGAATGGCGCGCGCCATGGTCGTCTTGAGCACTTCTGTCGGACCTTCGGTGATCCTGAAGCTGCGCAAGTCGCGCCAGAAACGCTCGAGAGGGGTATCGCGTGTCAGACCCATGCCGCCGTGCAGCTGCAGGCAATCGTCGACGACCTTGTAGCCGCTCTCGACCCCGGTGATCTTGGCCATGAAGGTCTCGACCCGGGCTTCCGCGCCCCTGTCGACCTTGGCGGCCGCGTCACGCACCATCAGCCGGGCCGCGTGAAGCGCGGTATAGCCGTCAGCCAGCATCCACTGCACGCCCTGGCGCTCGGACAGCAGCGCGCCGAACGTCTTGCGCTGCTTCACGTAGGCACTGGTCATTTCGAGCGCGCGCGCCATCGCTCCGCAGGCGTGCGCGCCGTGGCGGATGCGGCCGCGATTGATGTAATTCTGCGCCAGCGCGAAACCCTTGCCCGGTTCTCCGACCAGGTTCTCGACCTGAATCTCGACGTCCTCGAGATAGATCTCGTAAGGCGTGTCGCCCATCACGGTTCGCTCTGCCGCGCCGATGCGGACACCGGGGGAGTCCATGTCGACGATGAAGCAGGAGATACCACTCGGACTGCCATCCTCGCCTTCGGTCAGGGCCATGACCTGCGCGAAATCGGCGGTCGCGGCTTTGGTGATGTAGCGCTTACTGCCTGTAATCTTCCACCCGCCCGAGGTGCGCACCGCACGGGTGCGCATCGAGCGCGGATCTGAGCCCGCATCGGCTTCAGTCTGGGCAAAACAGGCGCTTTTCTCGCCGCGCACGACGGGCAAGAGATACCGCTCCCGCATCTCGCCGGACAGGCCGAGCAAGATCGGGCCAATCGTTGGGCCGAAGATGGAATGGTCGCGCGCAGAAACCGCCGTGGTGCGGGCGATCTCTTCCCAGAAGATGGCCAGTGCAAGGACGTTGAGGTCGGCTCCTCCAAGCTCCTCCGGTACGTCGAGCAGCCACAAACCGGCCGCGCGGGCTTTTTCGGCGGCAGCCGCTTCGACTTCCGCCGGCAACTTGCCGTCGACGTCGACGCGAGGTTCCAGCGGCTGCAGCTCGCGCTCGACGAACCGGCGTACGTTGTCGCGAAACATCACGAGTTCTTCGGGAAGTGCGTAGTCGAGGGAGGTTTCAAACATTTCGCATCGTCATCCTATTCCCTCGATCTCGTCGTATCGCAGCGTGACCTCGCGAGTACCGGCGACGAGTCGCAGCTCACCAATCGGACGGCCATCGGGCCGCCCGATCGCGCCAGATCGCGCGATCGAGACGATGTTGCCGGCGATCTTGCTGCCATCCTTTAGCGCAATGACGGCCGGCCCGAGCGAACTACGATGGAGGTGCTCGAAGACCAGTTGGTCGATCCTCGTAAAATCCTCTTCGTCCATCGCCTGCCTCCGTTTGCGAGCGGAGCTTCAGGCGGCAGCTTCGTTCACTTGTTTGGGCATGTCCGCGTCGTGCGGCAGGCGCTTCCACTGCTTGCCCGGCTGGCCACTTTCGATCGCTTGCATTTCGCGCCAGTACAGGCGGCGTAGCAGCGCGATGCCCATGTCGGAGCGGCCGAGCTTTTCCTGAGTGCGGTCGACGATCGTGCCCTGGCCAACCGCCGCTACATAGTCCTGCGCCGAGGTAAGCTGCACCAGCTTGTCGTCGGGTAGCCTCTTGTGAACGAATAAGTCGTCGTGATGGTCGGCTGGATTGTACTCCGAATAGCGCTCGAAATAGGCGCGAATGCGGGCATCGGTTTCGGGCGTGGTCGATGGGATCGAGTAAATCAGGAACCGCATCGTGTTCTCGTCGTCGACCGGAGTCATCCAGACGCCGACGTCCACCCAGGGATCGTCCATTTCCAGCGTCGGATGTGAGATGTGATTGTTGTTGGGGAAGGTCCAGTCGGAGACGCGCTTCGACCCTTCCGAGCGAACCGCAGTCTGGCGGATGCCGGCTTCGGTCTCCTCGTACGACAGCTCCGGTACCGTGGCCGCAACGACTGCGCCGAACGAGCCGACCTTGCCCCAGTGATGGACGAAGCTGACGTGGACGGCGTCCATCGAGTTCTCGACTTGCTGGAGCCAGTTGCACGGCCAGGTCTCGAGCCTCGCGAACTGCAGCGCGCCGGGGCGCTCGAACACCGATTTGCGCGGGAGTTCGAACTCGGGTGCATCGCCCTCTCCCATATAGGCGAAAACTAGGCCGGCGTATTCGCGGACCGGATAGCTGACCACTCGAATGTTCGGCGGTTTGCGGTCTCGCTCGGCCGGGCGCTCGGTGCATTGGCCGGTCCCGTCGAACTTCCAGCCATGATACATGCAGCGGATCTCATCCCCTTGGACCCAGCCGTTGGCCAGCATGGTTAGGCGGTGGGGGCAGTACCCGCCGACCAGGAACGCTTCGCCGCTTTCGCCTCGGTAAAGCGTGAGATCTTCTCCCATGACCCTGACCGACTTCGCCTCGCCGGCGCGCAGACTTTCGGCGATGCCGACCGGCTGCCAAAACTGGCGCAGCAACTTGCCCATTGAGGTGTCGGGCCCAGTCAGGGGAAGCGCGCGCAGGCGCTCGCCCATGGGCTTCGCTTCGCTGATGTCCGTCATGCTTCTTTCTCCATGCCACCCGGATCAGCGCACGAGCCTCCGGCCTGAACGAGCAGGCTTTCCTGGGGCTCTCCGAAACGCGTGATCCGGGTCTTTGCCACGTAGTCGGTGATGTTCACGCCGGTGTGATTGCCAGGAACCCAGGTCGGGTACTTGTGGCGCAGACCGGCGTCGACGGGGATGTCGACCCCGGTGATGATAGCGGCTTCGTCGGATGCCAAGAACACTGTGGCCCAGGCGAGGTCCGACGCGCGGGGGAAGCGCTGCAATGGCAGCATCTTCAGGTACTCGTCGCGCGAGTAGAACGACATCGTGTCCGGCCGCTGCCAGTCAGGGTCGAACACCTCGTCCTTCATCAGCGTCCAGAGCTGGTGCTCCATCGCACAGGGCGTCACAGTGTTCACGCGAATGCCGTACTGGGCGAGGTCCATCGCGGAGGACCGGGCGAAACTCAGCAGCGCGGCTTTCGAAGAGGTATAAGCTGTGCCGGAAGCCTCGCCGAAGTGGGCCGCGGTCGAAAGCAGGTGAATGATGGAGCCGCCGTGTCCGCCCTTGATCATCGCCCGCGCCACGGCCTTGGTAGTCAGCAGCCCGGCGGTGGGGAAACTGAGCACAGATTCGTTCCAGTCGTCGAGATCCATGTCGAGCACGTGTGACCAGTGCACCCGACCGGCCATGTTAACCGCGATGTCGACCCGGCCGAAGCGCGTGAGCGTATCGGCAACCACAGCCTCGACATCGGCCGCAACGGTGGCGTTGCCCTGCAGGGCGTGAGCCTGGTGTCCCTTGCTGCGGATGAAGACAGCGGTTTCCTCGGCTGCCTCCAGGTTGACATCGGAGACTGCAACCATGGCATCTTCGCGGGCCAGAAAGTGGGCGATGGTGCCGCCGATGTTCGGGCCAGCGCCGAACACAACGGCTACCTTGCCTTCCAGTCTGCCCATCAGTGCCCCTTGCCTTCTCGAACGCTCGAATCGTCGAGCCCTATGTCGTGAGTTCCTTCTCCGGCAGGCCGGGTTTGCGAAGTGGCTGCGCGCGGTCTGACCGTAGAGCGGACAGGAGTTGACAAGGTCGGTCGCGGCAAGCCGCTCGCATTGATCATTGGCGCTGCGGCAACGCGGCGGGGCCGGGCTCCTCGTCCGACGCCGTGGTGAGCGGCAAGGTGCTCCGGAAGCTTTCGCGGCTCACGAAAATCGCAAGGGCCGAGATCGCGCTTAAAACGATGTAAAACACTCCGACCAACGTGGGATCGGTGCCACCGCCCCGCATCAGCAGCCAAGTGGCGATCAGCGGAGTGAAGCCGGCACTGAAAGTCGAGCCGAGCTGGAACGTCACCGCCATGCCGCTGTAGCGGATGTCGGCGGCAAACTTCTCGCCCAGCCAGGCGCTAATCGGTCCGCCCATCAAGGCGTGGATCACCGGGTTGGCGAGCGTGAGGGCCAAGAATAGCGCGAACGTGTCGCCGGATTCAATGAGCCAGAAGATCGGGAAGATTAGAAAAATACCGGCCACGGCACCGGTCAGCATCACGGGCTTGCGCCCAATCCGATCCGACAGGATAGCGAAGCTTGGGATGGTGAAGATGTGCAGTATGTTGACGACTGTAAGAACGCCGAGCGCGGTCGACTGCTCATGCCTGCCCGCTGTGATCGCATAGTTCACCATGAAGGTTGCCGTCAGGGTCGTCATCGCCAGACATGCCAGCGCGCCAAGTACGCCGTTCACAAGCTCACGCGGATAGCGCTTGAACACCACCACTAGCGGAATCTCCCGCTTGCCAGGCGCATCCTTGGCGCGAGCTTCCATCATAGCTACGAAGGCGGGCGTCTCGCTGACAGACCGCCGCAGATAGATCGCCAGTGCGACTAGCAGCGCGCTGAGCAGGAAGGGAACGCGCCAGCCCCAAGACAGAAATTCGCTTTCGTCGAGCGCGGCGAACGGCATAAGCACGAGTGTAGCCATCACCGCGCCCGTCGGCGCTCCCGAGCCGACAATCGAGGCCGCAAAGCCTCGTGACTTTGCGCCGGCGTGCTCCATCGAGAGCAGGGTGGCCCCGGCCCATTCGCCACCGACCGCGAAACCCTGGACCAGGCGCAGGCAGATCAGTGCTACCGGCGCGGCCGCTCCGATCTGCGCATGTGAAGGCAGGAGGCCCATCACGAAACTGGCCGCGCCCATCAAGTACAAGGTGAGCATTAGCATACGCTTGCGGCCGATCTTGTCGCCAAAGTGGCCAAAGAACACAGCGCCGACGGGCCGGGCGACGTAGCCTACTGCCAAGGTGGCGAACGAGGCCAGGGTAGCGAGCTGAGGATCCAGCGCGAAGAAGACACGCGGAAATACGAGTGTCGCGGCGATCCCGTAGAGCAGGAAGTCGTAATACTCGATCGCTGATCCGAGATAGCTCGACCACAGCGCACGACGCCGCATGGTCGGATCGCCAGCGACGTCGGGGAAATTTGCCATCCTGTTCTCTCCCATCGAGGCGTCCGGGTCCTCTCCTGAGGAGCGGCTCACCGTCGAAAAATTTCTTGAATGTATATTCTGGAACCTGCTATCTGGTCCAGACAGAAAACGGCCTGACGCGCGAAAAGCCCAACCCAGTAGCCCGAGAGTCCGCGGGTACTGCGAGAGCGGTTGGACAGGAAACGCCGGGTGTCCGGCATTCGGACACGGAACGATGCTCGCGATCGCGAAACGGAGAGAGACGATGTCCGGATTGACCAGAGAGAACACCAGCCAGCGCATCAAGACTCCAAACTGGGACATCCATTACAATGAGGCCGGGCAGGGATTTCCGGTCGTTTTGGTTCACGGTGGCGGTCCAGGCGCATCCGGATGGAGCAACTACAAACCCAATATACCTCAACTATCGGAACATCTCCGCGTCCTTGCCGTGGACTTGCCTGGCTGGGGTGAATCCCAGCCGGTCTCGTACGAAGATCGCGACAATTCCGGCGCACTCGCGGAATTCCTCGAAACTCTCAGCATTTCCAAGGCCGCCGTTGTCGGCAATTCGATGGGCGGAGCCTCGGTGATCCGGCTCGCCTACGAACGTCCCGACCTCGTCTCGCATCTCATCACGATGGGCTCGCCTTCGGGTATGCCGGGTCTGTTCGAAGCCGCCGGGCTGAGCGAGGGGGTCAAGGTGCTCGAGCGTGCCTATTTCGAGCCAAGTCACGAGACCATCCGCGCGCTCACAGACGTGATGACGTTCGACACCTCGAATGTAACTGACGAGTTGATCGAGGAGCGGCTGCAGAACACGCTTTCCCAGCGCGCGCATGTCGAAAACTGGATCGGCGGCCACGGCAAGGGGCCAATGGTGCGGCTCGACCAGGCGAAGATCCCGACCATCACCGCGCCGACGCTTCTCATGCACGGCCGCGACGATAGGGTGACGAGCTTCGCCCACGCGATTCGCCTTGCAGGCGTGATCCGCGACGCGCGCGCCCTGATCGTCAATCGTTGCGGCCACTGGCTCCAGCTTGAGCACGCCAAAGAGTTTAACTCGATGGTGCACCGCTTCATCGAGGACAATCCCGTCGCTTGACGGTGAGAGTGCCGGGAGCGCGGACAACCGCGTGTCGGATGTGATCAGGAGAGTGAGCTAGGGAGAAGGCCCATGGCTATCGATACGAGATTGCTGACTGTGATCAAGTCCATCAACCAACTGGGCATCTGCTCGGTAGTGGACCTGAACCGGGCCACAGGAATTTCGCGGCCTGCGATTCATCGCATGGTGGAAAACCTCTGTGCGCACGGCTACACCGAGCGGGTCAACGGGAGCGGCACGATCCGGCTGACCTCGCAGATCCTGGCCCTGAGCGCCGGCTTCAAACCCGAGAACCGGCTGGCCGAAGTGGCCGCGCCCATCTTTCGCGATCTTGAGACGAGGGTGCGCTGGCCGCTTACTCTCGCTACGCGCCAGGACGACATGATGGTCATCCAGGAGACGACGCGGGACCGCAATCCATTCGTATTCGATAACGGCCGCATCGGCCTGTCGCTCCCAATCGTTACGACGGCCATCGGCTGCGCATATCTCGCCTTCTGCGACGAGGAGGAGCTCAGGCTCTGCCTCGCGGCCTGGCAGGCGGTCAACGCTGGCCAGGAGAATGTCGACGAGATGCTGATGGCCGCGCAACATCGTATCGCTCGGGCGAAGGAGAACGGATATGCGCTCCGTTCCGGAGGCAAACCTGAAAGGACGACGACGATCGCTGTTCCGGTGGTAATCTGTTCGACGATTGTCGGCGCGCTGTGCATTACGTTCCCAACCTCGGCCGTGCCCCTGGTTGACGCCGTGGGCTCATTCGTGCCCGAGTTGCAGCGTGCAGCCCGTACCATTGGCGGCAAATTCGAGCATTGACGCGTTTTTCCCGACTATGGCTATCGCCGCTGCGATCGGGATAGAAGATAGATCTGCAAGGCAAAGTGGACTGGGGGCAAGTACGGTGGATCTCAATGAATAAGCCGGAACAACGCAAGCGGCGCCCCGGCGAACATCGCTCCACGGCAGCCAATCGTCAGAAGATCCTCGACGCCACCCTGCAGGTCGCGCAGGAATTTGGCTACCAGGGGACTACCATTCCACGCGTTTCGATGAAGGCCAACCTGCCGACCGGCAGCGTCTATTGGCACTTCGAAAGCAAGGACATCCTGTTCGCCTCGCTGATGGACCAGAGCCGCGCCTGGCTGAGCGACTTTCACACCAAGAGACGTCCGCTTCCGGGGGAGTCCACCCGCGAGCATCTCGAGCGCATCTACTGCCGACCCAACTCGGTCGAGGTCATACCCGCGCATGATTTCTGGCGGCTCGGCGTCATCCTGAGCATCGACAAGTCGGTGCCTGAGCAGATTTCCCGGCAGCGCTTCCTCGACCTCAGGAAGGACGTCGTTGCCGAATATACCTCGTGGTATGAGCAGACGCTGCCCGAAGATGTGAAGAAGCGTAGTCCTGATCGCGCCTACAAACTCGGCAAATTCACGCTCATTTGCGCCGACGGCAACCTCATCATGAACGCCGCGGAAGATTCGCTTCCCGACTATTTGCGAATGGCGGGCCTGAGCCTGATCAGCCTTGCGGAGGCCGATCCCGACGCATTCTAGCGGGAGCCCCGGGGCGCCCAGAGGGGACATCGTGAGAGTTGCGTCACCCGAAGAGATTGTCGAGGAAGCCCGGCATGGCCGGATGTTCATCCTTGCCGATGACGAGGATCGCGAGAACGAGGGCGATCTCGTTATTCCCGCGCAGATGGCGACGCCGGCGGCGATCAATTTCATGGCAACGCACGGCAAGGGATTGATCTGTCTTGCCCTGACCGCCGCGCGCGTCGAGCAGCTCGGCTTACGGCCGATGAGTCAGGAAAACCGCACACGTTACGCCACGGCGTTCACGACCTCGATCGAGGCGCGCGAGGGCGTGACCACCGGGATAAGCGCGGCCGACCGCGCCCGCACCATCTCGGTCGCTATCGACGGCACAAAGGGCGCCAACGACCTTGTGACACCGGGTCATGTCTTTCCGCTGATCGCACGCGATGGGGGGGTGCTGGTGCGCGCCGGGCATACCGAGGCATCGGTCGACTTCGCGCGGCTGGCGGGGTTGAACCCGTCCGCCGTCATATGCGAGATCATGAACGAAGATGGCACGATGGCGCGTCTGGCGGACCTGGTGACTTTCGCCGAGCGTCATGGACTCAAGATTGGTACGATCCGCGACCTTATCGCTTATCGCCGCGAGCACGATCACCTTATCGAACGGCGAGCGGAACGCACCTTCGAGAGCCGCTGGGGCGGGGTCTGGAACGCGATCAGTTTCTACAACCGCGCGACCCAGGAGGAATCGCTGGCTCTCGTGCATGGCCGGATCGATCCGGCAAACCCCACGCTCGTGCGCATGCACATGCTCTCCGTTTTTACCGACGTCTTTGCCGAGAAGTCCGATCGGACCGACCTGCTGGTCGGCGCGATGAAATTGATCGGCGAAGCGGGTTCGGGCGTCATCGTGCTGATCAACCGGCCGGGTCCCGGCTTCGCGAGCCGGATGATCAAAACCGCCAGCGCGAGCTCGTCGGGCGATGGCGACGCCGGCTCAGAGCAGCGCGACTATGGCGCCGGAGCCCAGATCCTGACCGAGCTGGGCGTGCGAGAGATGATCCTTCTCACTAACACCCATCATTCACTGGTGGCGCTCGAGGGCTACGGGCTCTCGATCGCCGGCGAGCGACTCATAGAAGTCAACTGACCTTCTAACCGATGCAGGACCGGATGTGCTCGGCCACTTCCTGCAAGGCTCGGATGTGAGGTTCGCACCCTGCCGCCTCGAGCTCAGAATTGGTGAACGACAGCGAGATCGCAGCATAGACCTCGCCCTCGGCATCCTTGACCGGGACAGCGACGCAGAAAATCTCGTCGCTGATCTCGCGATTGTCGAACGCGTAGCCCCGCGCGCGTGTCAGCGCGACTTCATCGCGCAAGTCGTCTTCGGACACGATCGTGTTGGCGGTCAGGCTAATGAATGGCCCCCCCTCGAGATAACTGTCCAGCCCGTCCTTGCGCAGCCCGGCGAGCAGGACCTTGCCGAGCCCAGAGCAATAGGCCTCCTGCTGCATCGCCTCCTTTGTGAACAGGTCGTCGCTGGTGCCTCCCACCTTGAGCAGATAAGTCACCATGTCCTGATCGAACCGGCCGAGATGGGCGGTGCAGCCATAGCGCCGGGCAAGCCGTTCGAGCATCGGGCGCGCGACGCCGGCGGCGATCACGGGCTTCTCGAGGCAGGAGTCCAGCGCCGAGAAACGGGGGCCGGCGTGGTAATATCCGCGCCGGCTTCGGACCAGCCACCCGGCAAGCGTTAGCTGCTGCGCAAGCCGGTGAGCAGTTGCGAGCGGCATGCCAAGAGTCGCGGCGATGTCGGTCAGCGGCCGCTCGCCGCGAACACGGACGACGGCCTCCAGCAGGCCCATCGCACGTTCAAGGTAGTCCATCGATATGCAACTCCCACAGGGTGGGAGATAGTGCCGACACGGTTGTGGCTGCAAGGCCTCCGCAGAGGTAAAGTCGCGCCAATGGCCAACGGCTGATGGAATTAAGCATGACAGGCTCTCACGAACGAGCGGCACAGATGTTGCGCGATGCATACGGCGGAAAGGTTGTCGCGCCCCTGCGCGACTGCCTCGACGCGCTCGACGCCGAGGGCGCATACGCGATCCAGGAGATCAACACGCGGTTCTGGCTAGGCCAGGGCCGTCGCGCCGTGGGCCGCAAGGCAGGGCTTACCGCGAAGGCGGTGCAGAAGCAGCTCGGCGTCGACCAGCCCGATTACGGGGTGCTGTTCGAGGACATGCGGGTGGTCGACGGGGGCAGGCTCGATCCCGCGCGCACCATCCAGCCCAAGGCGGAAGCGGAAATCGCGTTTGTGCTGGGGGCCGCCCTGACGGATCCGGAGACCACGCCCGCCCAGGTCGCCGAGGCGGTGGCCAGTGTGCATGCGGCGATAGAGATCGTCGACAGTCGCATCGCGGACTGGAAGATCACCTTCGCCGATACCGTCGCCGACAACGGCTCTTCGGCCTTCTTCGTGCTGGCCGACGCGGGTAAGCCGCTCGAAGGCCTCGACCTTGAGGGCGCAGCGATGACGATGCTGGCGAACGGCGAGGTCGTCTCGTCTGGCGTGGGCGCCGCGGCGCTCGGCAACCCGCTCAACGCCGCAGCTTGGCTCGCGCGTACACTGGCCAACCGCGGGCAGCCCCTAGCGAAAGGCGACATCGTGCTCGCCGGCGCGCTCGGACCGATGGTGACCCTGTCGGCCGGCGACCTTATCGAAGCGAAAGTCGAAGGCATCGGCGCGTGCAGCTTCGAATTCGGAGCGTGCTCATGACCGGGAAGGTGAAAGTAGCAATCATCGGTTCGGGCAATATCGGCACGGACCTGATGATGAAAATCATGCGGCTCTCGGACACGCTCGAGATGGCGGTGATGGTCGGTATCGACCCCGACTCAGACGGGCTGGCACGCGCCTCGCGGCTCGGCGTGGCGACCACGCACCAAGGTATCGATGGCTTCGCCGCCATGTCTGAGTTCGCGGACGTCGGGATCGTGTTCGATGCCACGAGCGCGCGGGCGCACGATCGCAACAGCGAGATTGTGCTCGCGGCCGGCAAGCGGATGATCGACCTGACGCCCGCCGCTATCGGTCCCTACACGGTCCCGGCGGTCAATGGCGACGCACATCTCGATGCCGCGAACGTCAACATGGTGACTTGCGGCGGCCAGGCCACGATCCCGATCGTCCACGCGGTCAACCGCGTGGCGCATGTGCACTACGCCGAGATCGTCGCCTCGATTGCATCGAAGAGCGCGGGCCCGGGCACTCGCGCCAACATCGACGAGTTCACCGAAACCACTTCGCAAGCGATCGTCGCAGTCGGCGGCGCCGCCCACGGCAAGGCGATAATTATTCTCAACCCGGCGGAGCCGCCGCTGATCATGCGCGATACCGTTTACTGCCTGTGCGAACACGGCGACCAGGAGGCAATTCGCCAATCGGTCGAGGACATGGTCGCCGAGGTCCAAGGCTATGTGCCCGGATACCGATTGAAACATAACGTGCAGTTCGATCACATTGGCTCGAACCGCCCGCTGCGGATTCCAGACATGGCGGGCGAATTCACCGGACTCAAGGTCTCGGTGTTCCTCGAGGTCGAGGGTGCGGCCCACTATCTGCCGTCCTTCGCCGGCAACCTCGACATCATGACTTCGGCGGCGCTCAACACGGCCGAGCGCGTGGCCCGGCGTATGCGCGAGGGAGTCGTGGCATGACCTTCGATCCTAGAGATACTAAGCTCTACATCCAGGACGTGACCCTGCGCGATGGGATGCACGCTATCCGCCACCAGTACGGGCTCGATCACGTCCGGCAGATCGCCAGAGCTCTCGACGCGGCCAACGTCGATGCGATCGAGGTCGCGCATGGCGACGGCCTCAGCGGCTCCAGCTTCAACTACGGTTTCGGCGCCCATACTGACTGGGAATGGATAGGCGCGGTCGCAGAGGTGCTTGACCACGCCGTGCTCACGACGCTGCTGTTGCCGGGCATCGGCACGGTCCACGACCTGAAGCGCGCCTACGATCTGGGCGTGCGTTCGGTTCGAGTCGCCACGCATTGTACCGAGGCGGACGTCTCCCGGCAGCATATCGAGGCCGCGCGCAAGCTCGGAATGGATGTCTCCGGGTTCCTGATGATGAGCCACATGTCCGAGCCTGACCCATTGGCGCAGCAGGCCAGGCTCATGGAAGAATACGGCGCACACTGCGTTTATGTGACCGACAGCGGCGGCGCGATGACCATGGACCAGTACGCAGCGCGCCTGCAGGCCTATGACCGCGTGCTCAAGCCCGAAACTCAGCGCGGCGTGCACGCCCATCACAACCTCTCGCTGGGTGTGGCCAACTCGATAGCCGCGGTAGAAAGCGGCGCCATCCGCGTCGATGCGTCGTTGGCGGGAATGGGGGCAGGGGCCGGCAATGCGCCGCTCGAGGTGTTCATCGCCGCGGCGGACCGATGCGGCTGGCAGCACGGCTGCGACCTATATGCTCTCATGGACGCGGCCGAGGAACTTGTCCGTCCGTTGCAGGACCGACCAGTGCGCGTAGACCGTGAAACCCTCACACTGGGTTATGCGGGCGTCTATTCCAGTTTCCTTCGCCACGCGGAAAAAGCTGCACAGGACTACGGACTCGATACCCGCACGATCCTTGTAGAAGTCGGCAGGCGAAAGATGGTCGGCGGACAGGAAGACATGATCGTCGATGTTGCGCTCGACCTCCTTCAATCTCAGCCTGCAAATGAGGAACTTCAGTGATGAAGATCCTCGTGCCCGTCAAACGGGTCATCGACTACAATGCCCGCCCGCGGGTGAAGGAGGACGGCAGCGGGGTCGACCTCGCCAACGTCAAGATGAGCATGAACCCGTTCGACGAGATCGCCGTCGAAGAGGCGATCCGCCTCAAGGAAAAAGGCGTCGCGACCGAGATCGTCGCGGTCTCGATCGGCCCGGCCAAGGCGCAGGAGACGCTACGCACCGCGCTGGCCATGGGCGCCGACCGGGCGATCCTGGTCGAGACCGAAGAAGCGGTCGAGCCGCTCGGCGTCGCCAAGCTGCTCAAGGCGATCTGGGACGAGGAGCAGCCGGGCCTCGTGGTGATGGGCAAGCAGGCCATCGACGACGATTCCAACCAGACGGGCCAGATGCTTGCTGCGCTGACCGGGCGGCCGCAGGGCACCTTCGCCAGCAAGGTCGAGGTTTCAGGCGACAGCGTAACCGTGACGCGTGAGGTCGATGCCGGCCTCGAGACGGTCAAGCTGGCGCTGCCGGCGATCGTCACCACCGACTTGCGGCTCAACGAGCCGCGCTATGCCTCGCTGCCCAACATCATGAAAGCCAAGTCGAAGCCGCTCGCGATGAAGACGCCGGGCGATTACGGCGTCGACGTGACGCCGCGGCTGAAGACGCTCAAGGTCGTCGAGCCGCCGGTGCGCCAAGCGGGCATCAAGGTCGGCTCGGTCGACGAGCTCGTGGCCAAGCTCAAGACGTTGGGAGTCGTCGCATGACCGCGCTGGTTCTTGCCGAAATTCACGACGGCACCGTCAGCGATGCGACGCTCGCTGCGGTCACCGCAGCGGGCCAGCTGGGCGCCGTTCACCTGCTGGTGGCGGGCGATGGAGCAGCCACCGCCGGCCAGGCTGCTGGTGCTATCGCCGGCGTCGAGAAGGTCCTCGTCGCCGAAGGGGCCGCCTACTCGCGCATGCTGGCCGAAAACGTCGCTCCGCTCGTGGCTGGACTGATGGCGAACTACGACGCCTTCGTCGCGCCCGCCACGACCACCGGCAAGAACGTCGCCCCGCGCGTCGCCGCGCTGCTCGACGTGATGCAGCTTTCCGAAGTGATCGGGATCGAGGGCCGCACTTTCACCCGCCCGATCTACGCGGGCAACGCCATCGCCACGGTTGAAAGCAGCGACGCCAAGCTGGTCCTGACGGTGCGCGGCACATCGTTCGAGAAGGCGGCCAGCACGGGCGGATCGGCTGCCGTCGAGGCAGTATCCGGTCCCGGCGACGCTGGCTTGTCCAGCTTCGTCTCGCTCGACGCCAGCAAGAGCGAGCGGCCGGAGCTGACCAGCGCCGGGATCATCGTTTCGGGCGGCCGCGCGCTGAAGGATGCGGCGACCTTCGAGCAGCTCATCGTCCCCCTCGCCGACAAGCTCGGCGCCGCGGTCGGCGCCAGCCGCGCGGCGGTCGATGCGGGCTATATCTCGAACGACTACCAGGTCGGCCAGACTGGCAAGATCGTCGCGCCCGAGCTGTATATCGCCGTCGGCGTCTCCGGCGCGATCCAGCACCTGGCGGGGATGAAAGATTCCAAGGTCATCGTCGCGATCAACAAGGATCCCGACGCGCCGATCTTCCAGGTCGCCGACATCGGCCTGGTCGGCGACCTGTTCCAGGTCGTGCCCGAACTGGCATCACAGCTGTGACGGATGGTGTCCGCACGATGGTCAGCCTGACAGTCACGAACCGTGAGGGCGATGAAAAGCGCCTGACGATCGAGCCCGGCTTCACAATCATGGAAGCCTTACGCGATGCGGGCATGGATGAACTCTTAGCGGTGTGCGGTGGGTGCTGCTCATGTGCGACCTGCTACGTCTATATCGACGAGGCCTACGCGGACCGCCTCCCTGCGATGTGCGAAGACGAAGACGTTCTGCTCGATGGATCTGATCATCGTCGCCCGGCATCGCGATTGGCCTGTCAAATTGCACTGTCGGATGAACTGAATGGATTGGCCGTAAGCATCGCGCCGGAGGACTGAGCGTGCATAGTGATGTCGTCATCGTCGGCACCGGCCACGGAGGCGCGCAGGCGGCGATCGCGCTGCGCCAGCATGGCTTTGCAGGCTCGGTTCTGATGATCGGCCGCGACCGTGAGCCGCCCTACGAGCGGCCGCCGCTATCGAAGGAATACCTCGCCGGCGAGAAACCGTTCGAGCGGATCATGATCCGCCCGCCCGCATTCTGGGCCGAGCGCGGGATCGAGCTGATGCTCGAGACCAACGTCTCCAAGCTCGACCCGGCGGCGAAGGAGCTGACTGTCTCGGGAGACGAGACGGTCTCCTATGGCACGCTGATCTGGGCCGGCGGCGGTGACGCCCGAAGGCTATCGTGCCCAGGCGCGCAGCTCGCCGGCGTGCACACCGTGCGCGACAAGGCCGATACCGACGCGCTGTGCGCCGATCTCGCCGCGGGCGCGAAGCGCGTCGTCGTGGTCGGCGGCGGCTACATCGGGCTCGAGGCGGCGGCGGTCTTGAGGAAGCTCGGCTGCGACGTGGTCGTGGTCGAGATGCAGGACCGGGTGCTGGCGCGGGTCGCGGGCGAGGATCTGTCGCGGTTCTACGAGGCCGAGCACAAGGCCCACGGCGTCACCGTGCTGCTCCAGGCCGAGGTCGAGGCGATCGAGGGCGAGGAGCGCGTCACGGGCGTGCGGCTGACGAGCGGCGAGACGATCGAGTGCGACTTCGTGGTCGCAGGCATCGGCATCGTGCCCTCCGTCGGTCCGCTGATCGCCGCCGGGGCAGCAGGAGCAAACGGCGTCGACGTCGATCCGCTGTGCCGCACCAGCCTGCCCGACGTCTACGCGATTGGCGACTGCGCCGCGCATGCCAATCCTTACGCTGGCGGCGCGGTGATCCGGCTCGAAAGCGTGCAGAACGCGAACGACATGGCGAGCACCGCGGCCAAGGCGATCTGCGGCGATCCGCAGCCTTACGAGGCGGTGCCGTGGTTCTGGTCGAACCAGTACGACCTCCGCCTGCAGACCGTCGGCCTGAGCCTCGGTCACGATGCGACCGTGCTGCGCGGCGATCCGGAAAGCCGCAGCTTCTCGGTGGTCTACCTCAAGGCCGGCCAAGTCAGCGCGCTCGACTGCGTCAATCGTACCAAGGACTACGCACAAGGCCGCAAGCTGGTCGAAGCGAAAGCGGTCATTGCGCCGGAGAAGCTGGCCGACGCGGAGACGCCGCTCAAGGAGCTCCGGACCGGAGCTTGAAGCCCGACCCGCGTTGAAAGTCGAAAGCTAGATCATGACATTTGCCGACCTAATCGAGCGACCCATTGAGGCCAGGAAGTCGGTCTACACTTTCGGCGGCGATGCCTCTGGCTCGGCGGACGATCCGCGCGGCCGCGACAAGACCGTGGTCGGCGGCAAGGGCGCCAACCTCGCCGAGATGGCCGGGATCGGCTTGCCGGTGCCGCCCGGCTTCACCATCACCACCGAGGAATGCATCGCCTATCTCAAGCACGGCGCCGACTTCTCGGAAGCGCTGCGCAGCCAGGTGGCCGAGGCGCTGGCCCATATCGAGCGTGCCGTCGGCAAGCGCTTCGGCGATACCGCCGATCCGCTGCTGGTGTCGGTGCGCTCGGGCGCGCGGGTGTCGATGCCGGGCATGATGGATACGGTGCTCAACCTCGGGCTCAACGACGCCACGGTCGAGGGCCTTGCCGCGACCTCGGGCGACGAGCGTTTCGCCTGGGACAGCTACCGGCGCTTCATCCAGATGTACTCGGACGTCGTCCTCGGGCTCGAGCACGGGCTGTTCGAGGAAGCGCTCGAGATCGCCCGGGAAAGCCAGGGCTACCACGCCGACACCGAGATGCAGGCGGCCGACTGGCGGGCGCTCGTCGGCGAGTACAAGCGCATCGCCGAAAGCGAGCGCGGCGCGCCGTTTCCGCAGGACGTGCACGAGCAGCTGTGGGGCGCGATCGCCGCGGTGTTCACCTCGTGGGATTCGGACCGCGCCAGGGTCTACCGTCGCCTGAACGACATTCCCGGCGACTGGGGCACCGCGGTCAACGTCCAGGCGATGGTGTTCGGCAACATGGGCGAGACCAGCGCCACCGGCGTCGCCTTCACCCGCGATCCGTCGACCGGCGAGAAGGCCTATTACGGCGAGTGGCTGGTCAACGCGCAGGGCGAGGACGTCGTCGCCGGCATCCGTACGCCGCAGTACCTGACGAAGGCGGCGCGCGAGCGGGCCGGGGCGAAGGCCCCGTCGATGGAAGAGGCGATGCCCGAGGCCTACGCCGAGCTCGCCCGCGTGTTCGAGCTGCTCGAGCGGCACTACCGCGAGATGCAGGACATCGAGTTCACCGTCGAGCGCGGGCACCTGTGGATGCTGCAGACCCGCAGCGGCAAGCGCACGGCCAAGGCCGCGCTGAAGATGGCGGTGGACATGGTCGGCGAGGGGCTGATCGACGAGCGGGCCGCCGTGCTGCGGGTGGATCCGATGGCATTGGACCAATTGCTCCACCCGACGCTCGATCCGGCCGCACGGCGCGAGGTGATGGCGCGCGGCCTGCCGGCCAGTCCCGGCGCGGCGAGCGGCAAGGTGGTGCTCGATGCCGACACCGCCGAGACCTGGGTCGCCCGCGGCGAGAAGGTGATCCTCGTGCGCGTCGAGACCAGCCCCGAGGACATCCACGGCATGCACGCCGCAAAGGGCATCCTCACCGCACGCGGCGGCATGACCAGCCACGCGGCGGTCGTCGCGCGCGGCATGGGCCGCCCGTGCGTCTCGGGGGCTTCGGCGGTGTCGATCGACCTCGCCGCGCGCAAGCTGCGCATCGGCAGCCGCGAGCTGGCCGAGGGCGACACGATCACGCTCGACGGCGCGACCGGCGAGATCATGGCCGGCGAAGTGGCGACGATCGAGCCCGAGCTCGCTGGCGATTTCGGCACGCTGATGGAGTGGGCTGACAGGCATCGTCGGATGCGCGTGCGGACCAATGCCGAGACCCCGGCCGACTGCCGCATGGCGCGCCAGTTCGGCGCGGAGGGCATCGGCCTGTGCCGCACCGAGCACATGTTCTTCGACGCCAACCGCATCAGCGCGGTGCGCGAGATGATCCTCGCCGAGGACGAGGCCGGCCGCCGCCGGGCGCTCGCCAAGCTGCTGCCCGAGCAGCGTGCCGATTTCATCGAGATCTTCGAGACGATGGCCGGCCTGCCGTGCACCATCCGCCTGCTCGACCCGCCGCTGCACGAGTTCCTGCCGCATGCCGACGCCGAGTTCGCCGAGCTGGCGCAGGCCATCGGGGTCGGCGTCGACAAGCTCAGGCGCCGCGCCGCCGAGCTGCACGAATTCAATCCGATGCTCGGGCATCGCGGCTGCCGCCTCGGCATTACCTTCCCCGAGATCTACGAGATGCAGGCGCGGGCGATCTTCGAGGCGGCGTGCGAAGTCACCGCTCGCGGCGGCGAGCCGGTGGTGCCCGAGGTGATGATCCCGCTGGTCGGCACGAGGAAGGAGCTGACCATCCTCAGGGAGCTGGTCGACCGCGTCGCGGCGACCGTCTTCGCCGAGCAGGGCCGGGCGCTCGACTACCTCGTCGGCACCATGATCGAGCTGCCCCGGGCCGCGCTCATGGCCGGAGAGATCGCCGAGGAGGCGCGGTTCTTCTCGTTCGGAACCAACGATTTGACGCAAACTACTCTCGGCGTTTCGAGGGACGATGCCGGGCGCTTCCTGACGGTCTACGTCGACAAGGGCATCTACCCGCGCGATCCGTTCGTCAGCCTCGACGTCGACGGCGTGGGGCAACTGATCTCGCTGGCCGCCGAGCGCGGCCGCTTCACGCGCCCCGACATCAAGCTCGGCATCTGCGGCGAGCATGGCGGGGATCCGGCGAGCATCGCCTTCTGCGAGAAGGTCGCCCTCGATTACGTCAGCGCCTCGCCATTCAGAATACCGATCGCCCGGCTGGCGGCGGCGCAGGCAGCGTTGCGCGCCGGCTAGAATCAATCAAATAGCGGGCGCACTTCACGTCCTCTCGTTTGCCCGCGCACTTCCCCCGGCACCCGGTGCCGGGGGATTTTTCGTCGCCCTAGATGCAGCTGTCCAGTCTCGCCCTTCGGTGCTCTCGAGGCAGTATCTCCGCGATCACCCGCGGAATGCCCGTACTTACTGCATTTGACAGGATCGCGATCGCGAGCGTGTTCAGTCCAACAAGCGGCCAGCAAGCACCTGAAAGGGGACGGCGAGTTTCTCTACAACCGTGATAGTCGGGTTGCGCGCGCCCCGCTCAAGATCGCTGACGTAGGTTCGGTGGATGCCAGCGCGTTCTGCGAATTCCTCCTGGCTCCAGCCCTTCTCGTGGCGGAGACGGCGCAAGTTCGCGGCGAGGCGCTGGCGGATGTCCACGACCAGCGAGAAAGCCCGTTGTAGCCGATCAATCTACAGACGATGAGTGACATTCACGTTGACTTGTGAGGTTTGCCAAGCATCGGTGCCGATGTAACTCTTCGTCGACAGGCAGCCATGCTGAACAGTGAGCGCAAGCGCATACGGCCAACGACTACTCGCTACATAAAGTTGGGCCCCGGCGGTGCTTGGGAAAGCGCTTCGCTCGACGGTGGGAGGATCGATTGGGGCAACGCGATCGATCTTCACGAGTTGGCTTTGGCCCACGATTGGGAAGGTGCGCGGCGCCACTACCTAGCCGCGGGCATCACGCCCTCAACGGCGACCGGCTATGTCCGCGAGCTGACGGACTTCTACACACTGGGTTCCGACTGCCTATGGATCACCTTTGCCCGTGGACATCTGTGGTGGTGTTTCGCCGAACCCGAGGTCGTGTTCGTTGGCGGAGACGGGGAACGACAGGGGTCGCGGTATCGCCGAACGATTGCCGGCTGGCGGAATAGGGACGTTACCGGCCGGCCGCTGACGATCGACGGTCTCAGCACCCGGTTAACCCAGCTCGCCGCCTATCGCCGCACCATCTGCAATGTCGGGGAAAACCAATATCTGCTCCGGCGCATCAATGCTGAGGACGAGCCGGCGGTTGTTGCCGCGCGCGTGGCCCGAGAACGTCTGGTCACCGCGACGGCCGAACTAATAACGCAACTGCACTGGGCCGACTTCGAGCTGCTCGTCGACCTGTTATTCGCCCGTTCGGGATGGCGACGCGTATCGGCGCTTGGCGGCACGATGAAGGACATCGACCTGCTTCTGGAAGAGCTGGTCACGGGCGAGCGCGCCAGCGTCCAGGTCAAGTCAGCGGCTGACCAGCAGCTGCTCGATAATTGCGTGGCGGCGTTCGAGGCCAGCACGCAGGCGAACCGGTTTTTCTTTGTCTGCCACTCTCCCCGCGGCAACCTGAGTCTCGCGCCACGCGAGGCGCGGCCGGTCCATCTGTGGACGAGCGAGACGCTGGCCGCCGCCGCGGTCGACCAGGGCCTGACAAACTGGCTGATGGAGCGCGCCGGCTAGCGAGGGCGTTGGTGCTACGACCGGTAAGTTCCGATGAACATTTCGCCGCTTCGCTCGCTCTTCCACGCCAGCAGCTGGGCCATGGCGTCGATCTGGTCGTCGTGTGCGCCGTTTGGAAAGCGCCGGACCTCGTTGAGAAACTCCTCCAGCCACGGCGCCTCAGGCGGCAGCAGGACCAGGCCGCCCTCAATCTTCGACGACTGAACGTGGAGCCGGGTCTGCTTGTCGTAGACGCCCGGATCATAGGCGATCACCGGAAACCCCTCAGATTCCGCCTCGAGGTCTTGAATCAAGCCCGTGCCGCTACCCTTGTCCTCAATCAGGATCGCGTCGGGCCTGAGCCGGCGCGCCATCTCAATGACCGCCTGCTTGAGCACCGGGTATTCGACCCGGCGCCGCCACACGTTGAGCAGATAGAAGCGGTTGGCGTGCACACGCCACACGGTGATCACCGACCAGTCGTTACGCGCGCCGGTCTTGTACGCGGAATCGATGCTGAACACCGTTTCGCCGGTGTCGGGGACGTCGTGGTAGGTGCCGAACCACCCGACCTTGATCACATCGCCGTCCGCGGGCAGCGGATTCTGTTGGTACTGCGCGGAAAACTCGTGCGTTCCCATTTCGCCCTTCAGGCGCTGCAGCACTCCGGGGGGCTCGCGCGCCGGGTCCAGGACGTCACCGGTCCGGCGATGATGGAACCGCAAGGGGTGCTTCGACAGCAGAATATCTTCGTCGCGTTCGGCGATTGCCGGCAGGTTGAGGTGCAGGAAGTCGCCGGTCTCCAGCAAGTGTCCGGACAGGTCGTTCTCGTGTTGGCGCTGCTGTACGAGGATGATTCCACCCCGGCTCTTGTCGTCGAGACGCGTGAACAGCGTGGTCATCGTCCATTCGATCGAGGTTTCACGGGCGGCTTCGGAATAGGCGTCGGGTCCCTTCAATGGATCGTCGACGATGATGACATCGCCGCCGCGCCCGGTCAGCGTGCCGTTGGTCGATGTCGCCATCCGGTACCCGCCGGCGCTGGTATAGAACACCGTCTCGCCGGCGCGCACAGGCAGGCGCGTCGACGGAAACAGCCGGCGGTACCACGCCGATTGCATGACCTGGCGAGTCTGCCGGCCGAAGAAGTTCGCAAGGTCCTGGTTGTAGCTGACCACAATCACGCGCAGCGTCGGGTCACGGCCGAGCAGGAATGCCGGCAGTGCAACCGAAGCAATGGTCGACTTCGCCGAGCGCGGCGGCAGGTTGATGATCAACCGGCCGTGCACCCGCTCGAACGCGACGATGCCGATGTAGGTACAGATCGCCTCATGAGACCAGTTCGAATGGAACTGGCGGCCAGGGTTGAGCTCGGCAAACACGGCGAGAACGAACGACAGGAAGTCGTTGCGCAGAAGGGCTTCGGTAAGCCTGGCATTGGAAACGATCACCGCTCGTCTCCTTCGCCTGGCTCGCTGCCCGGCTGCTGGGCAGCAGGTTCCTCACTGGTGGGGGGTGGACCCGGCTCCCCTCCGGGGATCGGGCCCAACAAACCGCGCGCGCGAGCGCTGGCGAGGATCGCTTCATCCTCCGCGAGGCTAAGCGCGGTCAGGTCGGGCTGCAGCTCGACGGGGCTGTACTGCTCGAGCCTGTCGAGGAACCGCTCTGCAGCGCGCTGATCGCCTTTCAGCGCCAGCTCGAGCTGCTTCAAGACGACGCCTTCGGCCTTGGGGATGCGGCGCGTCTTGCCGTCCTTGAGGGTCACGGTAATGTGCGCGCCTCCGGCCGTGCGATAGATCTTTCCGAGGCTGAGAGCGCCCTTGGGCCTACCCGGGCGCGTGCGACCATCGTCTTCCGCGTACCGCGTGGCCTTGGAGCCTTCCGCGTGGCCGCGTCCGTCGGGCTCGCCGTCCTTGCGGAATTTGGGGGGCTTGGCCATGTCAGCGACCCTCCACGTCGGAACCGGCCGCCACGCGCTCGGCGGCAACCTCGGCTAGGGTCTGATCGGTCTCGACGAGTCGAGCCTGCTCGCCGCCGAGGGCGTTGAACCGCTCCACCGCGATGTCGACATAGGCAGGGGCGATCTCGCACAGGTACGCGACCCGCCCGGTCTTCTCCGCCGCAATCAGCGTGCTGCCGCTACCGCCGAAGCTGTCGAGGATAGCCTCGCCCGGCGCGCTGGCGTCGAGCAGCAGATCGGCGAGCAAGGCGACATTCTTGACGCTAGGGTGACTGGCGAGCGCCTTCTTGCGCCCGCCGCTTCCCATCACGCCCGGGTAACTCAGCACGTTCGAGCGGTTGCGGCCGTGAGCGCCTAGCTCAATATTGTTGCAAGCCTTCGCCGTGCCGTGCCTGAACACGCCAACGAGCTCATGGCCGGACCTATAGAATGAGCCCTGGCCGGGCTGACTCTTTACCCAGACCAACAGGTTGACGTAGGTAAGACCGGCAGCCTCGGCGGCCAGGATCAGCTCGACGATATGCCGGTGATCCATGAACGCATAGATTAGCGCGCCATCGACCAAATGCGGCAGCGCCGCCGTCAGGTAGCGGCGGAGGAAGCGGGTGAACTCTGCGGCGCTCATCTCGCCCGCGGCCATGGCAAAGTCGTCGTGTCGACCGCTGCTGGAGAAAGTCCGCGTCGGCAGGTTGTACGGACAGTCCGAAAGGTGCTGTCGGATCACCGCTTCCCCGACCAGGTTTGCGATGTCGTCCGGATCCAGCGAGTTGCCGCACAGGATGCGATGGGGTCCGCAGGCCCACAAATCGCCCGCGCGGGTTACCGGCGTTCGTTCGGGGTCAGGCTCGCGCGTATCGTTGAGATCGTTCAGTTCGGCGGTCTTGATCCGACCTGCGATAGCGTCGATCTCGCCGATCGCGAAGCCGCTGTCGGAGAGGTCTATGTCCGGATCGGCGATCCTGACTTCCTCGTGCGTCAGGTAGAGAGCCTCGAAATCCCATTCGCCGGCCTCGGCGATCTTGTTGTCGAAGATCCGGAACAGCTGCATCTGTTCCTCGGTCAGGTGTGCGATACGGATGACTGGCACGACAGACAGGCCGAGCAGCTTCGCAGCCGCGAGGCGCGCATATCCCGAAACGAGCCCAAGGTTCTCGTCGACCAGCAGCGGCACGTTGTTGCCGAACCGGTCCATGCCCGCAGCAAGCCGCTTGATATCGGTCTGGCGATGCTTCCTGAGCTCGCGCCGCGGGATGCTGATGGTGTCAGGCGCGACATATTCGACGTGCAGGTGAATGCCGTCGAAGTTCGGCCGCGAGGCCGAGCTCAGCAATTCGTCTCTGTTTCGCATGAATTGAAACTCCGAGAAGGACGAGTGACAGTCCGCGCGAGCGGACGGCGAAGGTGGAGTTCTCGTCTGGCTGACGAGCATTCGACGCTCGCTAGCTCCGCGCGCACGCAGGAGTTTGCCGGCGTGGGGAACTGGTCCCCGCATCGTCTTCTCGGTGCCCGGTTTCCTGGGCTGAATGAATCTAGCTGGTCCGCGCGGTCGGCCAAACCCCCATTCGTATCGTCGCCTCGCTGCTAATCCGGAGACCGCAGGCTTCTGGGGGATTCTCGGGTCGGAAATTTTCCACCCCTCTGAAATTCCGGTTTACTTTTCTCGGAATGGGGGAGGTGTTCGCATCCGACGCGGCGGATAGAGGTCGCCACTACCGCACTTCTAATGCCCATCTCGGGGCTGATTTTTGCGAAGTGGCCAGCTGATTCCCACTTCGGATGCGCATGGGAAAGTCGGACGAGACCGGCCGAAAACTGCGCGTTCCAGTACGGATGAGGTCGACTTACGCCCGATTTGGCCAAGTTTTTCCAATTTTTCCCATTTATTGATGGGGAACGAGAGCGAGACCGGTTAGGTGCGGACTGCACCATTCACCATGCAGTTTGGCGGATTTCTGCGACTCGTAGGACAGGTCAGACTGCCTCTCGTTTTTCCCAGAATTCCGCCAGTTTCCGGGGGTACACCGCAATAGGAGTGGGCCGAGAGACACTTTGGCACCGAGCTGAGCGGCGAAATGCGCGAAGATTCTCCGCGTCTGAAAATGCGGCCTACAGATCTCGGAGGATTAGTGCGACGCGAATCCCAGCTTCGTGCGCTGCTCGGCCCAGTCCAAAGGAAGTGAGCCCAACCGCGCGAGCGTGCGCGCATTCAGCGACCTGGGCTGGCGCCCGTCCATCACGCCACGAACGATGTCCGGCGCGAGGTATGCGAGACGAGCAATCCGCTCGAGGTGACGATACTGGGTCGTAGGCATTGCGGTTACCTGGTCCGGATTCATCGCAAGGAGATGATCACGCGCTGCAAACCCTCGGGCGATCAGCTCAACCAGTCGCGCATTCCTTGCCGCAGCTTGAGATGCTGGTGGATCCAGCCGTAGCCGCTGCTCGTGCCCGTAGAACGTCGTCGTCGTCGGCAACGAGAGCGTAACCCGCTGGTCGCTGTCGGACTGGATTTCGACAAGCGCCAACAATGCGTTCGCCCCGATGCTCGCCGTGGCGTGTTCGCGTGCCACGCGGACAGTTAGGGTGAGCCGCTTCAAAAGGTCGCGAACCTCGGCCGTGGACATCGAGCGGAGCCGTTCTGCCAAATCCGTGCAATGGTCGGCCAGCGCGAACACATGCGATGGCTCAAGGTCTCCCAGCTTTTCGCGCAATGCGTGCGGATTTCCCAGGAGCGACGCGAGCGCCGCTTTCGTCGCAGCATCAAGCTCTCCGGCCGGCAGCCTGAGCGCGAGGTCCTTCGAACCATCGCCGGCGTTTGAAGCGTAATAGCTATAGCGGCGCCCGTGGTTCTGCGTGTGGATGGGCGACATAGGCCGCCCATGCTCGTCATGGATCATGCCTGCGAGCAGACTCACGCAGCGCTTCGCTCTTGCGGAGGAGCGAGGGTGGGTCCGCTCCGCCAGCTTTGCCTGGACGGCATCAAACAGCTCCTGGTCAACAATGGCTTCGTGCTGGCCCGGGTACGCCTTCCCTTTGTGAACGGTCAGGCCGAGGTAGGTGCGATTGGACAGCAGGTGGTAGAGCGCGCCGCGACGGAAGGGCACGCCACCGCGTAGGGTGCCATCACGCCCAACGGTGACCTTGCTGACCACCCGCTCGCGTTCGAGCTGATCGAGCAGGTCGAAGATGTTCTTCGATTCAAGGTAGCGCCGCATGATGTGGCGGACACGCTCGGCTTCCTCAGGCACGACGATGAGCTTTCGGTCCTCGACCCGGTACCCGAGCGCCACCGGTCCCCCCATCCAAATGCCTCTAGCCTTGGACGCGGCCACTTTGTCCCGGATGCGCTCGGAGATGACTTCACGCTCGAACTGGGCGAACGAGAGCAGCACGTTAAGCGTCAGTCGGCCCATCGAATTGCTGGTATTGAATGCTTGGGTGACGCTGACAAACGACGCACCGGCCTCATCGAGCACTTCAACAATCTTGGCGAAGTCGGCGAGGCTTCGCGTCAACCGGTCGACTTTATAGACGACTACCACATCGACGCGGCCGGCGCGGACATCGGCAAGGAGCTGCTTGAGCGCCGGCCGATCCATGTTGCCGCCGGTGAACCCGCCATCGTCGTAGAGGTCGGGAGCCAGCGCCCAGCCCTCATGGCACTGCGAGAGTACGTAGCTGGCACAGGCCTCGCGCTGGGCGTCGAGACTGTTGAAGGCCTGCTCCAGCCCCTCCTCCGTGCTCTTGCGCGTGTAGATGGCGCAGCGGAGCCGCTTAGGCGCCTGACTAGCCATCGCGGTCAACCGACAGCTTGCCAAGCCGCGGGCTGTTCAAGCCAAAGAACCGCGGCCCCGACCACTGCGTGCCGGTAATCAGTCGCGCTATCTCAGACAGGGAGCCATACCGGCTGCCGCGGTATTCGTACCCGTTCTCGAGCACGACCACCTGATGCACTTCACCGTGCCAAGTCCGACTGAGCCAGGTTCCGGGCTTTGGTGGCCCCGACGTCTCGCCATCGCGCACGCGTCCATTCTTACGGTTGAGCTGGGCGAGACGCTTGAGTTCGGCTTTGGTCAGGCCGCCTCCTAAGGCTTTGACCTGCAGGTCATGCGCAAGGGCTCGGGCCAAAAGGCCCGAACCGAATGCTGCTGGTGCAACCGTGCCAGTGCGGCGATGCCACTCGGCCCTCCTATCGACCGCCGACATCAAGGCGATCGCGGCCAGACGCTGGTCGACGCTCATCCTGCTGTCTCGCCATCGACCGAGGGATTTTCGCTGGACCCACCCGCAGCCTTGGTCAGGCGATAGGTTCGGACGCCATCGGCCTTGTTGCTGGTGACTTCGTGACCCTTCTTCTTCAAGCCAGTCAGCGCAGCTCGCGTGGTATGGGGTAGCCAGCCGGTTGCCGCGACCATCTGGTCGAGCGTGGCGCCTTCCGCGCGCTTGAGCATCTCGACAAGCTGGCCAGCTTTGCTCGGCGGTTTGGTAGCGGTGAGACGCCCGGCATCAGTGCCGGTTGGCGTGGCAACCGATGTCCGGTTGGTGGCGCTGCCTTTGCCCTGCGGCTCAGGAGTGGACTTACCTCGGCGCGTGGATGTTGACGCCTTTGTGTTTGCAGTGGTCATGTGATGATACTCCGTTGATGGAAGCGGGCCCAATGCCGCTTCCACCACCCGGAGCCCCGATCGAACGCGTCGTCGGGGCGGCGGCCGAGTTCTTGGCCGCGATTCAGTGACAACAGCAATGCTTGGCTGGCGGGCGAAGTCGAATGGATTGTGTGAGGCAAATCAGTCTTGGAGGTATCGCCGGTGGAGTACCTCGGCAGCAACGATCAGCGTCACGATGTCTTCGCCAGCGGATCGGGCGCGATAGAGGCGGTCGTGGATGGCTCGACTCTCAGTGGGCAATCGGAGGGCGAGCTCGGGGCTGGCGTCCTCCATTATCCGCCCGGCTTCAAGGGAAAGAGCGGAGATCAATTCAGCGGCGCTTTCGAGGGGTTCTGCACTAGGCACGGCCCGACATGCCGGCTTCCTCGGGTAGAAGTCGATATGGAGCTTTCAGCTAGTGACCGTTTTGCGGCCATCGACGTCATTCAAATTAACTCCGGGCCTGCCGCAAAGCAGTCATCCTCGACCAAAATGCGGTGCGTACAAGGTCTGAGTTGAGAGCTCTCCTCAGGCCGGATGCATGGCCTTGGGCCGATAGCCGGACTGGGCTACCTTCGAGAACGGCCAGCCGCTTACGGTCGCGCGTGCCTCCATCTGGACATGGCGTTCGACGGTCGGCCGCTTCGACCCGCCATTCGGCTCTCCCCAGAGCAACTCGAGTTCGGTACCCTCGGCGCTGAATTCCTCATCAACGACGGCCAGCGAAACCCAAGCTCCGTCAGGAGCAATGAAGGAGGTATAGGTTGAAACTCCAACCCGATCCCCACTCGCGTTGAACAAGGCATCGTACGGATAGGCCGCGTAGTGCGCGGTGGGCATCTCCATCGCCTTGCCGTTCTGGCCCGGCGTCATCTGGCTGCGGAAGATCGAGGTGGCATCGTCCGCATTCCACACCAGCGAGACCTTCTTGCGATGCGGCTTGTCCTGCATGGCTTGAAGAGCATCGCGCCCGACGAAGTCATGATCGAAGCGGATCAACCGGCCGTAATCGAGATCCCACGGCGTGCAGTAGTAGTCCTCAATCGTGTCCGACACGAAGCTGCCGCCGAGCGCGGCGATGCCGTCGAAGCTGTCGGCCCTGAGCCACTCGCGATAGGCGCGCAGCTCCTCACCAGAGTAAATCGCCGGGAGGGGGCATGGCAGCCACCCGGAATCGACCGCGGCGCTGGAATAGGCCCGCGCACCCACTTGGCGCAGGCCGAAGTCCTTGCCCGCCTCGAGGATCGCGCCTTTCACCTCGTCATACAGCTCGACCGACCCCCAGAACTCGAGGCCCGCGGCGCCGCCCATCCCGTGCCGCAGCGAGCGGAAATTCCGGCCTGCCACGTTGAGGGTGCCCATCTGGAAGAACTTTGGTACGTCGATCGACGTGCCGTTGAGCTTCTCGAGCACGGCCCACGCATCGGGCCCCTGCAGCTCGAAGCGGAAGGTCTTGCGCGGGCGGGTGTTCTGAAGAGTGCGCTCGTCGCGGTGGCAGTGCACCTCATGGCCCGAGACTTGAGCCTGGTACTCGACCCAATTGGCGACGGTCGGCCGGCCGACGATGTTCACCAAGTTATCGCCCAACCCGAAGATGATCATGTCGCCGATCAGGTATCCGCTGGGGGCGCAAGCGATGAACTGCTTGGCCTTGTTGTCGCCGAACGCCGCGAAACTGTTGACCGCCAGCGACGAGACGAACTCCATGACCTCTGGACCTTCGACGTAGAGGTCGGTCATGTGGAACGACTGGTCCATCAGCGCGACGCCCTCACGCCACGCACGCTGCTCGTCGCGCCAGTTCGAGAATTCGGCCGGAATGGGGAACGCATAGGGGCCGGTCTGCGAATTGCGCAGCATCTCCAGAGGGCCACCATACCTATCGATCTTGTGCTGCAGCGACGAGCCCATGAACCTTCTCCACCTTGTAGGCGGCCAACTAGGACCGGCGCCGGCAAATCGTCTTTGCCCCAGGCGACAACGGTTGGGCCGCATGCGACATTGCGCGCGCTTGCCCGCTTTCGGCGCTTGTACATAGGCCTACGCGTTTGCATGGTCAGTTCCAGCAAGAGGAGCAAGGCGAGCATGATCGAGCGGGGAAAGACGTACCAGGGCGGATGCCTGTGTGGCCGCGTGCGCTACGAGATCCGGGGACCGAGCCTGTTCGAGCAGCAATGCTGCTGCCGCGACTGCCAGAAGGCCACGGCCACCGGCCACACCACGATCGTCGGTCTCCATTGCAGCCAGCTCACCATACGGGGAGAGCTCACAACGTATACCAACGCGGGCGAGAGCGGCGGCGAAGTGACGCGCCATTTCTGCCCGGTTTGCGCAGGCAGAATCTACACCTCGGGCACGCTGCCAGGCGAGGTATGGATGGTCCAGGCCGGATCGCTCGACGATCCGAACGTGGTCGAGCCGCAGGCGGTCATCTATACCAAGCAGGCGGTGAAGTGGGATCGGTTCGATCCCGCCCTCCCCCAGTACGGAGACTACGCGCCGTTTTCCGACGAGACGCTATCGGCAATGAAGCGACTACGCACCGCACCCCTGGTCTGACCCGGCCTATTGTACGCGGAATAGCTTGCTGGGTGAGTGGCCAAACCGGCGCGCGAACGAGCGGCTGAAATGGCTGAGGTCGTTGAAGCCGACCTCGAAGGCCACGTCCGTGATGCGCATGGCGCATTGGTGCTGGCTCGCACGCATGATCTCGCGCGCCCGGTCTAGCCGGCGGCGCAGGATATATTCGCGGGGGCTCTCGCCCATGGTGACGAACAGCCGCTGCAGCGTGCGCAGGCCGATGCCGGTGGCCGAAGCGACCTTGCACACGCTCAGCTCGGGATCGCCAAGCGAGTCGTCGATGTACTGGCACGCCTGCCGCCACGCTCGCTCGCGCGAGTTACTGAGCGGGAATTCGGAGGAAGTCTCGCAGTGCGGAGACACGCAGGCAAGGGCGAGCGAAGACAGCAGGATATCCTCGACAGCTTCCGACCAGCTTTCCCCCTCCCCTTCAAGCAGCAGCTGCTTGACCGCCACAATCGCCGACGCTGCAACTTTGCCGGGCCCTGACGTTCCTGAAAAAACGCGACCTTCGACCCGGTCCGGATCACCTATCCGCTTCACCAGCACATCTACGGGGACCTTGATGGTCACCAGCCCGGTCCGATGGGGTACCCTTGTCGCCCATTTGCCGCTGCAGCTCCGCAGAACCATCTCCTGCGGCCTTAGCGCGGTCGCATTGTCGCCCGCTCCGATGATCGTCTGGCCATAATCCTGGACCCGCAGCAGGTAGGCATCGCCCGACGGAGACGCCCACGGCCCGGCACTCTGGGATCGGCCGATGGCGGTCGCGGCGGTCGTTTCCATCCACACGAAGCCCAGCCGCCCGACGCTCGCCCGCGTTAGGCTGGCCTCGAACTTGCCGCTGCCTTCCGGGCACACGATCATGTCCGACAGGGTTTCGCTGCCGAACTCGATCCAGCGATCGAGACGGTCACGTGCCGGCAGCTCTGCCGTCGTCAGTCGCTGGAACATCATGCCAGCGGTCCTCTCCTTGTTTTGCGGAACTGATGGCACCGCGCACGGGCCGACGGCAAGCCTTTTCAACCCGCACGCGCCCTAGTTGTCGCGTGCAGTCAACTTGGGTCGCCTCGAACCAAGCCGTGCGATCCGTTTCTCGGCCACAGTGCGGTCTCGTACCAGGCCACAGGGAGAGGGCTGGAAATGTATCCCTTCAAGGACGGCGACTTCGCGCCGCGCAACGGCTGGTATGTGGCGGCTTATCGGCATGAGGTCGATCGCTCGCTGCTGTCGCGCTTCATCCTAGGCGAGCCGGTGGTGATGTACGAGACCCTGGATGGACGCCCGGTTGCCGTTCAAGGTCGCTGCCCGCACCGGCACTTTCCGCTCGGCCAGGGTCGCCTCGAAGGCGACACGCTGGTGTGCAGCTACCATGGGATAGGTTTCGCTCCCGACGGAAAGTGCGTGCGCATTCCGGCACAGGATGCGATTCCAGCCGCCTACCGCGTGCGCTCCTATCCTCTGGTCGAACGGGGCATCTGGCTGTTCATCTGGGTCGGCGATGCTGAGCGTGCCGACGAAGAATTGCTGCCCGACCTGACGCTGGCGGATTACGACCAGGAGGGGTTCCGCATCATGCCGCTCGAGCGCATCGAGGTGCCGGCGCGCTACCAGTTGCTGAACGACAATCTCCTCGACCTTACGCACCTCGCCCACTTGCACCGCGAGACCATCGGCGTCGAAGGCAATGCCACCGCTCCCGAGCAGCGCGAGCAGATCGGCAACGTAATCCGCAGCCGGCGCTTCCTGCGCGACGTGCCGGTACCCCCATCCCACCGAGAACTCGTCGACTATGAAGGCTCTGTCGATCGTCTGACGGGCATGGATTTTCATGCCCCCGGTTTTCACAGCGGCATCGACGAAATGTCCGTTCCTTCAGGAGACGGCGGGGCGCCGAAGAAGCTGACCCGCCGACGTGTATTTCACGCCGTCACTCCTGCCACGCTAAGGACAACTCACTACTTCTTCGCTTTCGGAGGCTGGCTGTCCGATGAGGAGGCCGAGCGCTCACGCCGCTATCTGCCCGGCGTGCTCCAGGAAGACACCGACGCGGTTATGGCGATCGAGGAGCTGCTTTCGGTTACCCCCCAGCCACCGCCGGAACTAATGCTGAAGACAGATGCGACGGCGGTCATCGGACGCCGCAAGCTCCAGGCCATGATGGACCAGGAGCGGGTTCAGGCGAGTTAGCGAACCGTGACGTTTTCCCGGGCGGCAGCCGCGCCCCTTGCCGGAGTGTCAGCCATGGCCTCGCTTGCCCAACTCGAACAAAGCCAAGCCCTCAGCGCCGTGCAACAGCGGCTGGAAGGCCGGCGCATTTCGGCTTGGCAGTGGGCGCTGGTTGCGGTGATCATGCTTGTCCTCGTCATCGATGGCCTCGACATCCAGTTGCTGTCGCTCGTCGCCCCCGTGGTGATCGAGGAATGGGGCGCGTCGCGCAGCGAGTTCGGCCTGGCGATGTCGGCCGCGCTCATCGGGATGGCTATCGGCGCTGGCTTCGGTGGCTACCTCGGCGACCGCCTGGGCAAGCGCTTGGTTCTCATTCTCTCGATGGTGTTCTTCGGCAGCATGACCATCCTGGCCTCGTTC
>Ga0255338_1000490_pt1 | contig 123648 bp, 100 predicted proteins | sample MeOH1_35cm_T4_19_FD_203715 | JGI IMG/M metagenome (GOLD analysis project Ga0255338, IMG submission 203715) | Sandy soil microbial communities from University of British Columbia, Vancouver, Canada - MeOH1_35cm_T4_195 | ecosystem: Engineered > Artificial ecosystem > Sand microcosm >... | reverse complement strand
TGCACGCCGACTTCCTGCGCGTTTCGGAACATGCCACCGTCCACGTCAACGTGCCGGTGCGCTTCGAGAATGAAGACGCCTCGCCCGGCATCAAGAAGGGCGGCGTTCTGAACATCGTCGCGCATGAAGTCGAACTGATCGTCGACGCAGCCGAAATCCCCGACGATGTCGTCGTCGACCTGACCGGCCTGGACGTGGGCGAAACGATCCACATCAGCGCCGTCAAGCTGCCCAAGGGCGCCAAGGCTGCCCATGACGAGAGCGACTTCACCGTCGCGACCATCGTTGCTCCCTCGGCTCTGAAGAGCGCCGAAGGCGACAACGAAACCCCGGCTGAAGGCGAATAAGCCTTTTGCCCTCAGCCCCGCAGGGCTGGAAATTCCGATCCCGCTCGCCTACCCGGCGGGCGGGATTTTTCTTTGGAGTACGGACGCGATGCAGATCTGGGTGGGCCTGGGCAATCCCGGAACCCAATATGCGATGAACCGGCACAATGTCGGCTTCATGGCTGCCAACGTGATCGCGGACATGCATCGCTTTTCCGCGCCGAAGAAGCAGTTTCAGGGCTGGGTGCAGGAAGGCCGGATCGGGCCGGAAAAGATCATTCTGATCAAGCCTGCGACGTTCATGAACGAAAGCGGACGCTCCGTCGGTGAGGCGATGCGATTCTACAAGCTTGCGCCTGGGGATGTGACAGTCTTTCACGACGAACTCGACCTTGCGCCGATGAAGGTGAAAGTGAAGCGCGGCGGCGGCAATGCCGGGCATAATGGCCTGCGTTCGACGGACGCGCACATCGGGGCGGAGTTTCGCCGGGTGCGGATCGGCATTGGCCATCCGGGGCATAAGGACCGGGTGCATGGCTATGTGCTGGGAAATTATCACAAGAGCGAGACGGACGCGCTGGCGGACATGCTGGGCGCCATCGGCGCGGAGGCCGAATGGCTGGCAAAGGGCGATGATGCGCGGTTCATGAATGAGGTTGCGCTGCGCCTTTCGGAGTGATGCGCGCCCGTCTGCCCTGCGCTCACGGCGAGCCGCAAAGGGTGGATTGCGGTTCGTCGCATGTCCGGGCCATAGAGGAAATCTGACTTCTTTCTTTCCCAAGGGGATACGGGTGATACAGACCGTCGCGACGAAGCCTTTTGACGACCAGAAGCCCGGCACCTCCGGCTTGCGCAAGAAGGTCCGCATTTTCCAGCAGCCCCATTATGCGGAAAATTTCGTCCAGTCGGTGTTCGACAGTCTGGAGGGCTATGGAGGCCAGGCGCTGGTGGTCGGCGGCGACGGGCGCTATCTGAACCGAGAGGTCATACAGATCGTGCTGAAGATGGCGGCGGCAAATGGCTTTGGCCGGGTGCTGGTGGGTCAGGGCGGCATTCTCTCCACCCCGGCGGCTTCGCATCTAATCCGGTCTTCGGGGGCTTTTGGCGGACTGGTGCTGTCGGCCAGCCATAATCCGGGCGGGCCGGACGAAGATTTCGGGATCAAATATAACGTCTCCAACGGCGGCCCCGCGCCGGAGAAGGTGACGGACGCCATCCATGCCCGGACTCTGGCGATCGACAGCTATCGCATCCTTGAGACAGGCGATGTCGATATCGATACGCCAGGGACCAGCCGGTTGGGCGATATGACCGTCGAGGTGGTCGATCCGGTGGCGGGCTATGCCGCGTTGATGGAAAGGCTGTTCGACTTTCCCGCGATCAGGGCGATGATCGCGGAAGGCTTCACCCTCTCTTTCGACAGCATGAGCGCCGTGACTGGCCCCTATGCGGTCGAGATTTTTGAGCGGCGCTTGGGCGCGCCGGCTGGAACCGTGCGGAACGGCACCCCCCTGCCCGATTTCGGCCATCATCATCCCGATCCCAATCTGGTCCACGCCAAGGCATTGTACGACCGGATGATGGCGGCCGACGCGCCGGATTTTGGGGCAGCTTCGGATGGCGATGGCGACCGGAACCTGATCATCGGCAGGCACTCCTATGTGACTCCTTCGGATTCGCTGGCCGTGCTGGCAGCCAATGCGCATCTGGCGCCGGGCTATGCGAACGGCCTCAAGGGCATTGCGCGGTCGATGCCGACCAGCGGCGCGGCCGATCGGGTGGCGGAGAAGCTTGGCATTCCGCTCTATGAGACGCCGACGGGCTGGAAATTCTTCGGCAATCTGCTGGACGCCGGCATGGCGACCATCTGCGGCGAGGAAAGCGCGGGCACCGGGTCCGACCATGTGCGCGAGAAGGACGGCATCTGGGCGGTGCTGCTGTGGCTCAATATCCTGGCGGCGCGGCGGCAGAGCGTGGCGCAGATCATGGCGGAGCATTGGGCGACCTATGGCCGGAACTATTATGCGCGGCATGATTATGAGGGCATCGCCAAGGACAAGGCCGATGCGCTGATGGCGACGCTTCGCGGCAAGCTGGAGGCGTTGCCGGGAACGGTGAACCAGGGCGGCACGGTGAAGAGCGCGGACGATTTTGCCTACACCGACCCGACCGACCAGTCTATCAGCCGCAATCAAGGCGTGCGCGTGCTGTTCGAGGATGGGTCGCGAGTGGTGTTCCGGCTTTCCGGCACGGGCACGGAAGGCGCGACCTTGCGCGTCTATATCGAGCGCTATGTCGGGACGGACGGCGATCTGACGCTGGAAACCGGCGAAGCGCTGGCACCGCTGGTAAAGGCAGCGCAGGAAGTGGCGGATATTTCGGGCTTCACCGGGATGGATCGGCCAAGCGTCATTACCTGAAAGCGGTCGCCAACGCCTGGCATGCGGGAATGTCACTCTCTTCCTCCGGCACTGAGAACTGGCCAAGCCGCCGCGAAAGCGCTATCGGCGCGGCCAATCATCTTGACGTGAAGGCAGTTCCATGGGTTTTCGTTGCGGTATCGTCGGGCTTCCCAATGTGGGCAAGTCCACCCTGTTCAATGCGCTGACCGAGACGCAGGCGGCGCAGGCGGCGAATTATCCCTTCTGCACCATCGAGCCCAATGTCGGGCAGGTCGCCGTGCCGGACGAGCGGCTTCAGACCATCGCGAAGATTGGCGGATCGGCCAAGATCATCGAGACGCAATTGGCCTTCGTCGACATTGCAGGGCTGGTGCGCGGCGCATCCAAGGGCGAAGGGCTGGGCAACCAGTTCCTGGCCAATATCCGCGAAGTGGACGCCATCGTCCATGTGCTGCGCTGTTTCGAGGATGACGACATCACCCATGTCGAGGGCAAGGTCGATCCCATTGCCGACGCCGAGACGGTCGAGACCGAACTGATGCTGGCGGACCTGGAGAGCCTGGAAAAGCGCGTGCCCAACTTCACCAAGAAAGCGGCGCAGGGCGACAAGGAAGCCAAGGCCGCCGCATCCGTGCTGGGCAAGGCGCTGGACCTGCTGCGCGACGGCAAGCCTGCGCGGCTGACCCAGCCGGGCGACGATGAGGAGGAGCGGATCTTCCGTCAGGCGCAGTTGCTGACCGCCAAGCCCGTCCTCTATGTCTGCAATGTCGAGGAAGACAGCGCGGCGCAGGGCAATGCCCATTCGGCACGGGTGTACGAAAAGGCAGCAGCGGAGGGAGCCAAGGCGGTCATCGTATCCGCCGCGATCGAGGCGGAACTCATCACCATGCCGGTCGAGGAGCGCGCGGAATATCTGGAAGCCCTGGGGCTTGAGGAGGCCGGTCTGGCGCGGATCATCCGGGCGGGGTATGAATTGCTGGGCCTCATCACCTTCTTCACCGTCGGGCCGAAGGAAGCGCGGGCGTGGACCGTCTCCAGCGGATCGAAAGCGCCGCAGGCGGCCGGCGCGATCCATACCGATTTCGAGAAGGGCTTCATCCGCGCCGAAACCATGGCCTATGCCGACTATGTCCAGTTCAACGGCGAGGCCGGAGCGAAGGAAGCGGGCAAGTGGCGCTCCGAAGGCAAGGATTATGTGACGCAGGACGGCGATATCATGCTGTTCCGGTTCAACGTCTGATCCAGCCATGCTGCGGCCGGGACAGATGCCCGCCCGGCGCAAGGCGGCCTTTCCGCCCAGCGTCGATGAAAGGACGCGGCTGCTGATCCTTGGCAGCCTGCCCGGCGACGTATCGATCAAGCAGGGCGAATATTATGCGCATCGCGGCAACGCCTTCTGGTCGCTGATGGGCGAAGTGCTGGGGGAGGAGCTGCGCGGCCTGCCCTATGCCATGCGGTTAAAGCGGCTGAAGGCGCGCCGCATCGGGTTGTGGGACGTGATTGAGAGCGCCGATCGGGAAGGCAGTCTGGACAGCGCCATCCGGGGGGCTGAGTTGCGCGATCTGGGAGCGTTCGTGGAGCGACTTCCTGCGCTGGAGGCGGTCGCCTTCAACGGCAAGACGGCGGCGCTGCATGGGCGGCGGCAGATCGGGGAACGGTTGGGGCTGGCATTGATCGACCTGCCCTCCTCCTCCGGCGCCTTCGCCAGCATGTCGCGGGAAGCCAAGCGCGGCGCCTGGATGGCTATCGCGCCCTATAGCGGGGACGCGTAGAGCAGTCGTCACTTTACCGTCACGGTCCGGCTGTTAAGCCATGCGTCATGCTGTTCCGCCGCTTCCCCCTCGCCTGCCTTTTCATGCTCGCAGCGCTCAGCGATTGTGCGCCGGTCGGGCAGCTGCCGGTTGCCACCCTAGCCGCCGTAGAGCAACGGCAGCCCGTCACAATTCTGGTGTCGATCGACGGCTTTCGGCCCGACTATCTGAAACGCGGGGTGACTCCACATCTCTCCGCGCTGGCGGCGGAGGGGGTCGAAGCACCGATGCGGCCATCCTTTCCGACCAAAACCTTCCCCAATCATTGGGCGATCGTGACCGGCGACCGGCCCGACCGCAACGGCATCGTCGCTAACAAGATGGAGGATGCGGCGCGGCCAGGCGAGACATTCACCATGGCGAGCGACGATCCCTTCTGGTGGAATGAAACCGAACCGATCTGGGTCACGGCGGAAAGGGCGGGGGTGCGGACCGGAACTCTGTTCTGGCCCGGCTCCAACGTCGCCTGGGGGGCAACAAAGGCACCGTCCTGGCCTTACAAGTTGAGCGGCGGCACGCGGCCGAGCGACTGGGCGCAGTTCAATCAGGAGATTTCCGGCGTCCAGCGGGTGAACGGCGTGCTGGACCTGCTGCGCCGGTCTGACGATATTCGGCCTCGCTTTCTGACGCTCTATTTCGATGCCGTCGACACGGCGGGCCATGCCTATGGGCCGGATGCGGCTGAAACGAATCAAGCCGTGCAGGAGGTCGACGGGCAGATCGGCATGCTCATCGACGGTTTGAAGGCGCTGAGGCAGCCAGCCAATATCATCATACTGTCCGACCATGGCATGGCGCAGAAATCCAGCGCGCGGGTGGTGGCGATGGACCGGCTTGCCAACCCGTCCGACTATCGCATCGTCGAGAGCGGCCCTTATGCCAGCCTGACGGCTCAGCCGGGGCGCGAGGCAGCGCTGGAGGCCGCCATTCTCAAGCCGCTGCCGCATATGCAATGCTGGCGCAAAAACGATATTCCCGGCCGTTTCCATTATGGATCGCACCGGCGCATACCGCCTTATTTCTGCCTTGCCGAGACTGGCTGGGTGATCCAGCCGACCGCTCCCGCAAAAGCTTTCGTCGGTGGCGATCATGGCTGGGACGACAGGGCGCCTGAGATGCAAGCGCTGTTCATCGCCCACGGCCCCGGCTTTGACAGCCATTTCCGGCCCCCGGCAGGCTTCTCCAATGTCGATGTCTATCCCTTGCTGGCCCGTCTTCTGGGAATTCGGCCCCTGCCGGGCGACGGCGATCCGGCGGTTCTGGAAGGGCTCGTTGGGAATTGACGCTTTCGTTAACGTAAACTATTTCCCCGCCCATTGCAGAAGGAAATGGATATGAGCGAGATCGTCTATTTTGAAGATGTGGCGGTGGGCGACAGGAGCGAGTTCGGCCCGCTCACCATCAGCCGCGAGGAGATCATCGCCTTTGCCCAGCAGTTCGATCCGCAGCCCTTCCACCTTTCCGACGAGGCGGCCGCTGAGACCCATTTCGGCAGCCTGGCGTCCAGCGGATGGCATACCACCGCGCTAACGATGAAGATGATGGTCGCGGAATGGCAGCGCAAACCGGGCGTTCAATCGGCAAGCCTGGGCGCGCTGGGCGTGGACGAATTGCGCTGGCTGCAACCCGTTCAACCGGGCGACACGCTCCGCGGCTTTTCAGAGGTGATAGAGGTCAAGGCTTCGCGCAGCCGGCCGGAAATGGGAATCGTCAAGACCCACGTCACCCTGTTCAACCAGCGCGATGAGCCGGTGCTGTCGATGAAGCCCATCGCCATGTTCCGGACGCGGCCGGCCTGACTCAACGCGGCTGGTTAGCGCGGGCGTCGGCGGCCATGATGCGGATCGACGTTTTGGGCGCGCTCGCGATCTGGATGGTGTGAAGCCCCGGCGGCAGGTCGAACCAGACGATCTTGCGGATGCCGGAGCAGGACGGGCCATGGTCATGGGCGGTTGGGGTCAGCGCGGTCCTGCCGGTGGCGGCATCCACCCAGGCGCCTTCGGACAAGGCTATGCCGATGCGCGCGGCGTCCTTGATCGCCAGGGTGAAGAGGCCGGCATAGCTTTTGGGGATGTTCTTGCCGGGCCGGACGGCGAACTGGACCTGCGGGCCGGGCCGGAGCGTCGCGGTGACCGGCTTGCCAAGGATGAGGCGCGGCGCGGTGGAGCCGGTTGCACCAGCGGTGGCGGCGCCGCTTTGGATCCAGCTTGTCCAGGGTTCTGCCAGCGGCGGCGGGCTGGCGCAGGGATCAGGCGCGGCCTGCGCGCTTAACGGGATGAGCGTCAGGAGGAAGGCAAGCCGCTTCATTGGTAGATCCTTTCTGCTGGTCCTGCTGGTCCCATGTCGCGCATTTCCGCTCTACGCCTTCGTTGGATTGGAGCGTTACTTTCTGCCGAACAGTTTCTCTATATCCCCATGCCCCAACTTCACCCAGGTTGGGCGACCGTGATTGCATTGGCCGCTGCGGGGCGTAATCTCCATTTCGCGGAGCAGCGCGTTCATTTCCGCTACGCTCAAGGTCCGGCCTGCACGCACCGAGCCGTGGCAGGCCATGGTGGCGGCGACGAGGTCCAGACGCTCTTTCAGGGACAGCGCACTGTCATAGGCGGCAAGGTCGTCGGCAAGGTCGGATACCAGCCCCTGCACAGCGCCCTGCCCCAACATCGCGGGGGTTGCGCGCACCAGCATGGCGGCAGGACCGAAGCGTTCCAGTTCGAGGCCAAAATCCTTGAGTTCCGCGATCCGAGCCTCCAGCCGGTCGCAGGCGGGTTCCTCCAGCTCGACCACTTCGGGGAGCAGGAGCGCCTGCGCGGCAACGCCCTGCCCTTCCATGGCGCGGCGCATGCGTTCCAGGGTCAGGCGCTCATGGGCGGCGTGCTGGTCGACAATGACGAGGCCGTCCTCGGCTTCGGCCACGATATAGGTTCGGGCGACCTGGCCACGGGCGACGCCCAGGGGAAAACTGCTTCCTTCCGGGGCGGGCGCGGCGGCAGGTTCGGCGCGGGCCTGCGGTGGGGGCGTGAGGAAAGTTGGGCGGCGGTCAGCCAGGGCATAGCTGGGGGTCGGCGCACCGGCCGCTTCGAAGATCGGCATGGCGCCGATCGGCGTGGGCGAGACGGGTTCGGATTTCCATGCAGAGAGGCCAGCGGGATCGGCATGCTGGACAGCGCGGAAACCTTCGGCATCGAGGGCGCGGCGCAGGCCGGAGACGATCATGCCCCGGATCAGCGCGGGGTCGCGGAAGCGCACTTCGGTCTTGGCGGGATGGACGTTGACGTCGACCTCCAGCGGCGGAACTTCGAGGAACAAGGCGACGACCGGGTGCCGGTCCCGCGCCAGCATGTCTGCATAGGCGCCGCGCACCGCGCCGACCAGCAGCCGGTCACGTACCGGACGGCCGTTCACGAACAGGAACTGATGGTCGCCAACGCCCCGATTATAGGTCGGAAGCGAAGCCACGCCGGACAGGCGCACGCCTTCACGCTCCAGCGCAACGATCGCATGATTGTCCGCCAATGCGCGGTCGGTCAGTGCGGCCACGCGATCCTCCCGCGCCTCGCCAGCCTGTACGCCCAGCACCCGGCGGCCATCATGCTCCATGCTGAAGGCAATGGCGGGGTGTGCCATGGCCAGGCGGCGGATGACGTCGAGGCAGGCGGCATATTCCGCCTTGGCCGAACGCAGGAATTTGCGGCGGGCGGGAACCTTGCCGAACAGTTGCTCCACCGTGACCCGCGTACCGGGCGGGAGGGCGGCAGGGCCTTCGTTCACCACCACGCCATTGTCGACGGTGCGATTCCAGCCGTCCCGCCCCTGCGGCCGGCTGTCGATGGATAACCGCGCGACGCTGGCGATGGAGGGCAGCGCTTCGCCCCGGAAGCCCAGGGTAGCGACATTTTCGATGGCGTCGTCGGGCAATTTGGAGGTGGCGTGGCGTTCCAGCGCCAACGCGATCTCCCCCGAGTCCATGCCGCAGCCGTCATCGCTCACCTCGATCCGGTCGAGACCGCCATTGGAAATGCGGATGGCGATCCGGCGCGATCCGGCATCCACTGCATTTTCAACGATTTCCTTGAGCGCGCTGGCGGGCCTTTCGACCACTTCGCCTGCGGCGATGCGATTGACCAGATGTTCGGGCAGACGGCGTATTGACATTGATTAGTGACTAGCCCAAGCGAGCGCTTTCCGCGAGACACAAGCCTCAAGAAAATTTGGTGACCCAGGGGGCGGGTGGAACGTGGGGCGAACTTTCCGACTGTCCCGGTTCGCTTCGCCGGGGCGGCGGGCTGAACAGGAACAGGCATGTCGATCTTCTCGCGTCTCTTCAAACTCTCTTCCCAGGACATGGCCATCGACCTCGGCACGGCGAACACCGTGGTCTATGTGCGCGGGCGCGGCATCGTGCTCAACGAACCGTCGGTGGTGGCGGTCGAAACTCTGAACGGCGTGAAGCGGGTGAAAGCGGTCGGTGACGACGCCAAGCTGATGATGGGCAAGACCCCCGATTCGATCGAGGCGATCCGGCCGCTGCGAGACGGCGTGATCGCGGACATCGACGTGGCCGAGCAGATGATCAAGCATTTCATCACCAAGGTGCATGGCGGCAAGTCACGGCCCTGGCGCTTCCCGGAAATCGTGATCTGCGTGCCGTCGGGCTCGACCAGCGTCGAGCGCCGCGCGATTCGCGATGCGGCGAGCAATGCCGGCGCATCCCAGGTTTTCCTGATCGAGGAACCCATGGCCGCCGCGATCGGCGCCGACATGCCCGTGACCGAACCGATCGGCTCCATGGTGGTCGATATCGGCGGCGGCACGACCGAAGTCGCGGTGCTGTCGCTGCGGGGTCTGGCCTACACCACCTCCGTTCGCGTGGGCGGCGACAAGATGGACGAGGCGATCGTGTCCTTTGTGCGCCGTCACCACAATCTGCTCATCGGTGAAGCGACCGCCGAACGGATCAAGAAGCAGTTCGGCGTGGCCCAGCCGCCCGAGGACGGCGTGGGCGAGACGATCCACATCAAGGGCCGCGATCTGGTGAACGGCGTGCCCAAGGAAATCTCGATCAATCAGGGCCAGATCGCGGATGCGCTGGCCGAGCCGATCAGCACCATCGTCGAGGGCGTCCGTATCGCGCTGGAAAACACCGCGCCGGAGCTGGCGGCGGACATCGTCGATCAGGGCATCGTGCTGACCGGCGGCGGCGCGCTGCTCAAGGGGCTGGACGACGAGCTGCGCGACGAGACCGGCCTGCCCGTCACCATCGCTGAAGATCCGTTGACCTGCGTCGCGATCGGCACGGGCCGCGCAATGGAAGATCCGATCTTCCGGGGCGTTCTCCAGACCGCCTGAATTTGTTCCGGTTCGGTTGAACCGGAACAAATTCGGCATTTTTTGTTTGCCGTGATTTCCGAGCCGCCAGATGAATGTATCTGGCTTGAAATCACTTAGAGGGGAAAGCATGGCGCGGCCACCCAGCCGACGCCCCGGGCACAACCGGAAGGCGCAATATAGCCTCTTCGCCAGTTATGTCGTGGCGATGACCGGCGCCGCCGTCGGCCTGCTTCTGGTGGTTGTCGCCGTTTTCGATCCGACCGGCTTCGCCGCGATCCGCATCGCGACGGCGGAAGTCACGCGTCCGGCGTCCGTGACCTTGAAGAATATGGTGAGCGGGGTCGCCTCGATCGATGAAGTGCTGGCCAGCTATTGGCACGCGGGGTCGCAGAATGTGGCCCTGCGGCGGCAGGTGGAGGCGGACCGCAACCGGATCATCGAGGCGCAGGCGGTCGCGCAGGAAAATCTGCGGCTCAAGAAACTGCTCAAGCTTGTCGAGGATGATGGCAGCGAATTGCTGACGGCGCGGTTGATCGCCTCCTCCTCCTCCAGCACGAGGCGGTTTGCGCGGCTCAATGCCGGGCGTTGGCAGGGGGTGCGGCCGGGCATGCCTGTGCGCGCGCCGGAGGGGTTGATCGGGCGCATCCACATCACCACGCCCAATACGGCGGAGGTGCTGCTGTTGACCGACACCAGCAATATCGTGCCGGTGCGCCGGGCCAACGACAGCGTGCCTGCCATTTCCACCGGGCTTGGCGATGGGACATTGGAAATCCGGGCGCTTGCAGCGGGACGCAATCCCTTTAAGCCCGGCGACCTGCTTGTGACGTCTGGAATCGGCGGGGTCTATCAGCCCAATATTCCGGTAGCAGTGATCGTACGGATCGAGGGTGAGATCGCCTATGGCGTGCCCCTTGCCAATCCGTCCAAGGTCGACGCCGTGGTGGTCGAGCGCTCCTTCGAGGAAACGGTGACGCGGACCGACGTCAATGCATCGGCCACGCCGTTCGAGCCGGAAGCGGCGGAAAATGCGGCCGTCGGTACGCCACCGCCATGATCGACCCGCATCTGCAGCATGTGCCCCGCCTGGGCCGCCACCCTTCGCGCTTTCGGCTGGCGGGAACGCCGGTCATCACGGTGATGCTGGGATCGCTGGTGACGGCCCTGCCGGTGATCGCGCAATCGCCGGTCATGCCGCCTTTCGGCCTGTTGCTGCTGCTGTCCTGGCGGCTGCTGCGTCCGGACTTGTGGCGAACCTGGATCGGCGTGCCGCTCGGCCTGTTCGATGACATTGCCAGCGGCCAGCCGATCGGGTCGGCCATGTGCCTGTGGACCATCACCCTGATCGGCATCGATGCGGTCGAGCATCGCATGGTTTGGCGAAGCTATCGGCAGGACTGGTTAATCGCGTCCATGGCGATTATCTTCTGCATCGCCGGCGGCGTTTTCTTCGCGCGGATCACCGGCGGAGGAAGTATCAAGCTGTTGCTGGTTGCGCCGCAAATGCTTTGGACGGTCCTGCTCTTTCCCTTCGTCGTCCGGCAATGCGCCCGGATCGATAGCTGGCGCGTGATGGCATGAAGCTGCCCCTGCTCAAGAAGAAAACCGTTACCGAAGCCTCCCTTTCCTTCACCTTCACGCGCCGCGCGATGGTCGTGGGCGGATTGCAGGGGGCGATCGGGGCGTTGCTGGTCGGCCGGATGGGCTGGATCAGCGTCGCGGAGAATGAGAAATATAATCTGCTGTCGGAGAGCAATCGCGTCAATCTGACGCTGATTCCGCCGCGCCGGGGATGGATTATCGACCGCAACGGGCGGCCGCTCGCCAACAACCGGACGGACTTTCGCGTCGACCTGATCCCCGAACGGGTGACGGATGCGGAGAACACGATCCGCAGCCTGGCCCATCTGCTGGCGCTCAGCGATGACGAGGTCGACCGGATCAGGGAAGAGCTGGACAAGTCGGCAGGCTTCCGGCCGGTGCAGGTGGCGGAAAAGCTGACCTATGATCAATATGCGGCGGTCAGCGTGCGGCTGCCCGACCTGCCGGGGGTCGCGCCCAGCCAGGGATTTTCGCGCAACTATCCCGGCGGGGCCACGGTCGGCCATCTGCTGGGCTATGTCGGCGCGGCATCGGCCAAGGATTATGAGGAGCGCAAAGACCCACTGCTGATCACGCCGGGCTTCAAGGTCGGCAAGGATGGGCTGGAACGTTCGTTCGACAGGGAACTGACCGGCAAGCCGGGCGCGAAGCGGGTGGAGGTCACCGCCCGAGGCAAGATCGTGCGGGAACTCACCACCCGGCCCGACACGCCGGGCAATCCGATCAAGCTCACCATCGATGCGGGCTTGCAGGAATATGCCGGGCGGCGGCTGGCGACGCAGAGCGGATCGGTGGTGGTGATCGACTGCCATAATGGCGATGTGCTGGCCATGGCGTCGATGCCCAGCTTCGATCCCAACAGCTTTTCCGACGGCATCAGCCATCTGGAATGGGACATGCTGTCGAAGGACGACCATGTGCCCTTGCGCAACAAGACGCTGCAGGGGCTCTATCCGCCGGGGTCGACGGTGAAGCCGATGGTCGCGCTGGCGTTGCTGGAGGCGGGGATTTCGCCCATGGATACGGTGAATTGTCCCGGCGCGATCCGGGTCGGCAACACGCTGTTCCACTGTCACAAGAAACGCGGCCATGGGTCGCTCAACATGCGGGGCGCGATCGCGCAGAGTTGCGACATCTATTTCTACACGATGGCGCAGCGCATCGGCATGGACCGGATCGCCAGCATGGCCCGGCGCGTGGGCATGGGACAGAAATTCCAGCTCCCCTTCCCCAGCCAGAGCTTCGGCACGGTGCCGGACCCGGCGTGGAAGCTGAAGAAATATAATCAGAAATGGCAGGTTTACGACACGGTCAACGCGACCATCGGTCAAGGCTATATGCTGATCAACCCGTTGCAGATGGCGGTGATGGCGTCGCGGCTGGCGACGGGCAGGCAATTGATGCCGAACTTCATCTTCGGCGCGCAGCGGCCCGCTCCGGCGCCCGTGGGCGTGAATGAGGAGCATCTGGTGACCATCCGCGATGCTATGAGCGCGGTGGTGAACGGCGGCGGCACGGGCGGCGCGGCGCGCATTCCCCTGTCCGGCGTGATGATGGCAGGGAAAACCGGCACGGCGCAGGTAAGACGCATCACCATGGCCGAACGCGGCGGCGGCGTGCGCAGCAATGCCTCCTTGCCCTTCAAGCTGCGCGACCATGCCCTGTTCCAGGGCTTCGCGCCGTTCGACAATCCACGCTATGCCATCGCCTGCATCATCGAGCATGGCGGCCATACCAACCGTATCGAGGACGCGCCGATGATCGCGGCGGACACGATGACCTACCTGTTCGATCAGGCCAAGGCGATGGAGAAGCTGGAGACGATCGAGAAGGATTGGGGCGGCCCTCCCGCCGAGCGGATGGCCCGGCAGATGGCAGCCTACAGGCTGGCGAAGGCAATCGAAAAGGGCGAGGCACCTCCACCGGAGGCAGCCAAGGCGATGAATGCGGCGGAGGGCGACAATGCCTCGACCGCCCCGCCGGCGCCAACCGTTCCGGCCGATGCCGACGATGCGCCTCCTCCGGCGGACACCGCGCGATGAGCATCGTTCCAGAGCCCCTGACCGAATTTCCCTGGCGCGTGCTGGGCATATTGCTCGCCATTGCGGGGTTCGGAACGCTGGTGCTGTACAGCGCCGCGGGGGGCAGCATCACACCCTGGGCGATCAACCAGGGCGTGCGCTTCGTCGTCTTTGCCGGCATGGCGCTGGTGCTGAGCCGCATTCCGCTGCGGACATTCGCCCGCTTCGCCTTCCCCGCCTATGGCATGGTGCTGGCCGCCCTGTTTTTGGTCGAACTGATCGGCGGGGTCGCCGGAGGCAGCCAGCGATGGATCAACCTGGGCTTCATGCAGTTGCAGCCTTCCGAATTCATGAAGCCGATCATCGTGCTTGCCGTCGCGCGTTTCTATGCCTTGCTGCCAGTGGGGGAAATAAGGCGCTGGAATGCCATTTGGCCGGCACTGGTGCTGATCGGCGTGCCCTTCATGCTGGTGCTGGTGCAACCCGACCTCGGCACCGCGACGATGATCGCGGCGGGCGGGGTAACGGTGATGTTCCTCGCGGGATTGCCGCTGCGACTGTTCGTCGGATCTGGGCTGGCCTTCGCCGCCATCGTCCCCATCGCCTTCAGCTTCCTGCACGATTATCAGAAGAACCGCGTGCTGATCTTCATGGACCCGGAAAGCGATCCGCTGGGCGCGGGCTATCATATCAGCCAGTCGAAGATCGCCATCGGATCGGGCGGCATATTCGGCAAAGGGTTCCTGCAGGGCACCCAAAGCCATCTCGACTATCTGCCCGAGGGGCATACCGACTTCGTCTTCGCTACCATGGCGGAGGAATGGGGACTGATGGGCGGGGTACTGCTGATCGGCGCCTTCATGCTGTTGTTCCGCTGGGGGATCGGCGTGTCGATGCGCGCGCAGGACAAATATGCCCGGCTGGTGGCGGCGGGGCTGACCACGACGATCTTCTTCTATGTCGCGATCAATCTGATGATGGTCATGGGCCTGGCGCCAGTGGTGGGCATCCCCCTGCCCTTCATGTCCTATGGCGGATCGTCGATGCTGACGGTCATGCTGTGCGTCGGCATCATCATGGCCATCGAGCGGTCGGGACGGCGGCGCAGCCGGCCGGGAAGTTGGGGTTGAAATCGGGGTTGAAACGGCCCTGTTCGCAAAAATTTGCCGTGCTAGGCGATTTCCTGTTTGCAAAGTCCGATGCGACTGCTAACAGCCCGCCCACGCCAAGGTGACGGCCCACAAGGGAATAGCCGAAAGCGGGTGTGGACGCATAGCTCAGTTGGTAGAGCAGCTGACTCTTAATCAGCGGGTCCTAGGTTCGAGCCCTAGTGCGTCCACCAAATTCCTGCGGATCAAGGCGCAAGCCGAACCGCGTGGACGCATAGCTCAGTTGGTAGAGCAGCTGACTCTTAATCAGCGGGTCCTAGGTTCGAGCCCTAGTGCGTCCACCAAATTTCTCATATGGTCAACGACTTGCCAGACCTGAAAAATGGCCTGGGCGGTCATTTGTTTAGGGGTGCAGCAAACTGTGCAGCAGATCCTCGAAAGTGGTTTCCTTGAGGTCCGAGAACGACAGCAAACTAAGGGTTGTGGGGATTTAGGATTCGCATTTTGTTGGATTTGTGATTCACACTTTGGATGGAGCGCTTTGTACAGACGGATGCCCAATGGGCGCAGATGGAACCGCACTGCCTGGGCAAGATCACCGATCCTGGACGCAGCGGTAGGAATAACCGACTGTTCATGGAGGCAGTGCTGTGGATTGTCCGCACCGGCAGTCCATGGCGCGACCTACCGGCGATGTTCGGTAATTGGAGCACTGCGTTCCGCCGGTTCCGTGATTGGCGGGAAGCCGATGTTTTCAAGCGGATTTTTGATGCTCTATCGGATGAACCGGACATGGAATATGCCATGATCGATGCCACCATCGTCAAGGTTCACCGGCACGGCCAAGGCGCAAAAGGGGGACTTCGAGCCAGGCCATTGGTCGTTCCAAAGGGGGCATGACGACCAAGATCCTGGCCTGACCGATGCGCTGGGCAACCTTGTCCGCTTCCGCCTGATGCCCGGCCACCGCTTCGACACGGTTGGCGTTGCTCCACTGATCGAGGGCATCGAGTTCGGCGCACTGCTCGCTGACAAGGCTTTCGACAGCAACGATATCGTCGCCGCTCTCAACGAGCGGGGCGCAAAAATCGTCATCTCGCAGCGCCCGCGACGCGCCAAACCCATCCCGCTCGACACCGAAATGTACAAGTGGCGCCACCTCATCGAAAACTTCTTCTGCAAACTCAAGGAATTCAAGCGCATCGCCATGCGCGCCTGCAAAACCGATCGCAGTTTCGAGGCCATGATCTACCTCGCCGCTGGCGTCATCAATTCCCAATGAATCCCCACAAACCTTAGATTACCGTCGGGTCCATATTCCCGCCTCATATGATCATGGTGAGACCATATGCGCCCCGTGCAATCCAGACAGTAATGGCAAGAGACACGACTGCCACGACAAAAGCAGCCCAAAGAGATCCAGCCTGCAAACTCTGCGTAGACGCGCCTATCTGGATCCGACCGCTTATCATCGGTCGGATCAAGCGTTTGCGGAGGAAAAGGACGTAGAATAAGACTGCCACAATATGCAGGCCAATCACGACCAACAGGACGTTGAACATCCACTTATGAATATTGAATGCCAACTCCGTATTCTCATAAGAGAGCAAGGCCGCGAGTGGCCCCTCAGCCAAATCATCCCCTACGGAAAATAGTCCTGAAGCGACCTGAACGCTCAGCACCGCGATCATCACCAATATGCTAAGCGCTCCCAGCGGATTATGCCCCACATCAGTATATTGAGCTGGCCGCCGCAAATAGCCGTAGATGTGAGTAGGGCCCTTGACGAACGTCGAAAAGCGAGAAGCGGTACCGCCGAAGATGCCCCACATCAGCCTGAACAGGAGCAAGAACACAACGCCGAGGCCCGACCATAGATGCAAGTCAATCCTGCCAGTCTCGGCTGACCACCAACTTGTCCCTATCAGAAGGACAAGTGCCCAATGGAATAGCCGTGTCGGCGCGTCCCATAGCTTCACCCAGATCGGCGCAGCGCCCGATCGATCCCCATTTGACTGCATCATGCTAGTGGCGTCACTATTCTATGTGTAAGGCCCGAGACGTTGAATAAGGCTGGGAACCTATCAATCAAGCATGCATCGGGACGGCTGAGGAAAACAGCTTCAGGCTAGTCAGCAGGGCTTCAGTGAAGCTGGACCAGATAATCGACGATCTCTTTGCGAGCCGCGGGATCGGCCAGTCCCTTGAAATCCATTGTGCCTCCGGGAACCACGCCTCCTGGGCTCTGGATATAGCGATCCAGCGTTTCCGGCGTCCACGTCAAACCCGAGTTGGCAAGAGCTGCCGAATATTCGGGAAAGTCCGATTGGGCGGCTTTGCGTCCAGCAACGCCCAAAAGGTTTGGACCTTCCGATTCTGGTGCCCCTATAGCAATCTCATGGCAGCGGCTGCAATATTTTACAAAAGATGCCGGCGCTGGCCCAGCGGCAGCAGGCGCGCCCGTTGCTGGACCGGTCGATTGTGCGATTGATCTGTTACCGGAAAGCGTAGCGCCCACCGCCGCGACGCCTGCTATCAACAAAATAGCACGATGCAAGTTCACGAAGTTCATTGCGAAAGGATCCTATTATTTTCCAGAGCAATAGACCGACCGATGCTAATTTGACCGGAAATTATCGTGGCAGGCTTTGCAGGATGTCGCGACGGCCTTCCATTCGGTGTTAAGTGCGGGCAAATTGCTGGCACGGGCCGCTAGAGCGGCGCGCGCCGCCGCTGCCTTGAATTGCTGCATTTGGCCTTGGAATTTGGCGGCATCCGACCAGATGGCAGCGCTTGCCTCGGTCTCGACGCCCTTGCCCGAGCCAGATCCCTTAGGAAACCAGCTACCCATGCGATTGGACAAAGCCGCGATTTTTGCGGTCTCCGTCACCAACTGCGCCTGGTCAGGAGATGGGCGCCGCAGCGCAATCGTGATGATCTTGGCTGAGCGCCCCAAATCCTTGAAACCCGCCTGGCGGGCTGTGATTACCGTGCGAGGATCGCGCCCGGACTGACCACTCGCAGCGCCAGCCGCCAAAAGGGAAACACTAACAATGAGAAGAACTGCCGCCGAACGCTTCATCGTGCACTTACCCTTATCTGCTTGCGCGCTACCATTCCACTTGAGGACAAGCTTTTGAGTAGCTGGCTGGTCGAATGATCCTGTATCGGCGGGGTCGCATCCGCCTGCTTCTTGAAACGTTTCAATCGTTCATAGCGATATTGCTCCTGGACCTGGGCGATCTGCAAAGCAGTCTCCCCCTGACCATTGAGCGCCCCCGGATTGACCCCTTCCGCTACGAGGACAGGAATCACAGCGGTGGCACCGCTCGCGGCCGCAATGTGGAGCAGAGACTGCTGCGTTCTCAATTTGCTCTTGGTGACATCGTCACTGCCGGCAAGTTGATCTGTGGTATTATAGGTTGTAGCGAGATTCGCGCCGCGCTTCACAAGAAGCTTCACTGCCGGCACATCATCTGCCATTACGGCAACACTCAGCGGGCTGTGGCCGTCTTCGCGAACGACATCCGGGCGGGCACCGGCGTCGAGGAGCATTTCGATCACATCCAGCCGGCCACTCGCGACGGCAAGATGAAGCGGGGTGGAACCGACCGGAATGGGATTGACTCGCACGAAGTTGACAGGTCCTCGCGTGGGAAGCTGCGTCTTTCCATTCAGGTCCGGACCCATGGCGAGCATTTTCCGGATAAGCTCAACTATCTTCTCAGCTTCGGGCGGCGAGGCAGCGAGTGATGGCGCTTGAGCGCCGGAACCGGCTGGATTGAAGGCAAGGCGCTCGCTTCCGTGCGGCGAGCCCAGAACCAATTGCAGCAATATGGCATGGAGCGGGGAGTAACCGCTACCGTCGCTCTGGAGCTTGGCACCTTTCTGAAGCAAATATTCCGCAATCGGCAGATTTGCACGATAGACAAAGGGCATTTGGGTCGGCGAAAAAACGCTTGGGGCTTCTGCCTCTACAGCGACGAGTGCCCATTTGTAGAGCGATGCCAGCAAAGGCGAGGTGCCGTCGGCCGACTGGGTATTGATGTCAGCACCAGCCTCGACCAAGAGACGGACAGACTCCAGAGAATCTTCCTGAATTGCAAAAAATATCGGCGTCAAACCACCAGCTTTTACGCGGTAGCTGCCCTCATGCGCCCATTCGTTGCTATTCTCGTTCAGTCCTGTGTTCATGGGAAGATATCTTGGATATTCGACTTCCCAACTTTTTGTGCGAGCGGCCGTGTCCGCACCACGCTTCAAAAGCAATGCCACCACATCCGGATGAGCGGCAGCCCACATCAGCGCCGTTTGACCAAAGCGCTCCTCGCTGGGATCCACTCTCGCGCCATGCGCCAGCAAAAGCTCCACATCGGCGGTCGATCCCCTTCGGGCGGCGGTCATCAAATCCGTCTCACCGCTTTGTCTTGCGAGATTAGGATCGGCTCCGGCCTTCAGCAGCATCTCAATCTGTGCAGTTGAGCCCATCTCCGTTGCAAGTGCAAGCGGCCCCACACCGCTTGCGTCCAGCTTGTTGGGGTTAGCCTTTCGTTTGAGCAAGGCTCGGATTAATGGTTCATCCTGATGGATCACCGCCCAGGACAAGGCTGTGCCCCCAACCTCATCGGCGACATCGACCGGCGCTCCGGCTTTCACAAGCGACAAAGCTGGCGCGGAAAGATCCTGCTGCGCCATTTCGATCAGAGAAAGCCCGGTATTAGGCGTCCTCGCTGAAGCCGCAGCTGCGCCCATTGAACAGGCCACACCAGAGCAAACGACGATCGTCTTGAACGACAGCTTTTTTTTTGCCCGCGCCATCTTAAAGACTGATTCTTCCGGTGCTGTCGCCGAATTTCTCGGTAGGCACGTCGAGCAGGTCGAGCATGGTCATATGCAGATTAGCAAGCGGCGTCGGCGTCTGAGCGGCCTGCTTGGCCGCAAAAGGCCAGGGCGGCGGATCGCCGGGCACGCTAATGTATCGCCCGCCCTTCAGCTTGCCGCCTGCCCCGCCAGCCAGCATCACCGGAAGATCCCGCTGGCTGTGCATCGTCGGATTCGAGAGGGAACTGCCGAACATGAGCAAGCTGTTGTCGAGCAAGGTGCCATTGGCTTCCTTGACCGAGCGCATCTTATCCAGGAAATAGGCAAAGAGCGCGGACTGGTCGACATTGATCTTTTCGAGCGCCGCCAGCTTTGCAGGATCATAATTATGGTGCGACGCCTCATGGTGCTGCAGGCTGATGTCGAGGTGGGGGAAGCTCATGCCGGTCCCCTCGCAGGCAATCATGAAGGTCGACACCCTGGTAAGGTCCGCCTGATAGGCAAGAACAATCAAGTCCATCATCAGCTTGACATGGTCCGGCCAACTGGTGGGAATGCCGGACGGACGGGTCGCATTCGGTGCAGCGACTGCTCCTTTTGCATTGGCAATATTGAGACGCCGCTCGATATCCCGGATCGACTCTGCATATTGATCCACACGCAACCGGTCCTCGGCCCCGATGCTTTGCCGAAGCGAGGTAAGCTGTTCAAGCATCTGGTCGAGCGCGCTCTTGTCGCTTGCACGCCACTCCGCCAACCGGACCGCATCGACCTTCCCGCCATAACCAAAAAGGCGCTCGAAAACGATCCGCGGGTTGATTTCGAACGGTAGCGGGGCGGCAGGACCGCCAAATGCCATGCCGCCGAAGTCAGCCAAGGTTTCCGTACCAAGCTCCAGGGATCCGATCTGCGTATCGGCGCCAATAACCCGGGCCGCGATCTGATCGACCGATGCGGCTGTTGCGCTCTTGGCGCTGCTCAGTTCAGACGCCGTGAGCCAGGTACCTATGGCCCGATCGTGAAACTCGGGCAGATCGCGCCGCGGCGTGGAAGACAGCCCTGAGATAATCGTAATGTCGGATCTGGAGGCCGCCAGCGGCATGAGACTCGGCGTCAAAATCAGATTGCCAGGAGTCGAGGGCGTCCATTTCTCGTAAACCACCCCATGGGGATAATAGAAAATGCCGAAGCGCTTGACGGGCGCGGCCGCGGTATTTCGTTCGGCTGCGAGGGCCGGATGCATCGCACTCAGGAACGGAAGAGACAGCGCAGCGCCCAAGCTTCCCCTCAGAACCATACGCCGGGACAGATGCTTTTGGGTGATGATCATCGGATGTTCCCCAGCTTCTTGGTGAATGGATCACTGTTCACGATCAACAAGATGATGTCTTGAACGCGGTAGCCCTTGGCTTTGGCATCGCGCACAATCTGCCGGACCGTCGGTTGATCGCGCGCATCCAGCCGCCGCCCCAGGGCGTATGACAACATCCTGGAAACAGTCGCCGCTACGAAATCATCCTGGCTGGCCATCAAGATGCCGCGCAGGCCCTGCGGTCCGGAGAAGGCTCGGCCATCAGGCATCTGAGCGTTGGCATCGATGGGCAAGGCATCACTCTGATCGCGCCAGCGGCCCATCACGTCGAAATTCTCGAGAGAGAAACCAATAGGGTCCATGCGCACGTGGCAACTGGCGCATTGGGGGCTGCTGCGATGCCGTTCGACTTGCTGGCGCAACGTGAGTTTGCGGCCGTGTTCGCCCGGCGCGGCGCTAAGGGCCGGGACATTGGCCGGCGGCGGCGGTGGGGCGGAATTGAGCAGGTTATCAAGCACCCATTTACCGCGAAGAACCGGTGCCGTCTTATCAGCATGCGAGGTCATGAGGAGGATACTCCCCTGCCCCAATATGCCGCCACGCGGCGAACTGCTGTCGAAACTTACGCGGCGAAAGGCCGCCCCTCTGACATTGGGGACGGAATAAATCGCTGCCAGACGCTCATTCAGATAACTGTAATTGGCGGAGACAATTTGAGTAACCGGCTGATTGTTCCGAAAAATGTACCGAAGGAACAGCCGGGTCTCATCGTAAAAGTCATGGCGTACACTCTCGTTGAACTGCGGATACACTTTCAGATCAGGCTTCGCCGTGCGCAGCGCGCGAAGGCCCAGCCATTGCATGGCGAAGTTGTCGACAAGCGCGTCGGCACGCTTGTCCCCCAGCATACGCAACACGGCCTTGTCGCGGCCCGCACGGGTCTTGAGCTTCCCTTGGCGCGCATCTTCCAGAAGCTGATTGTCCGGGATCGAACTCCACAGGAAAAACGAAATGCGCGAGGCCTGCTCATAGCCAGAAAGCAATCGCGGCTTGCCGGGCTGAGAGCCTGGCGGATCGGGTTCGAGCCGAAGAAGAAATTGAGGCGATGTCAGCACCTGCCGCAGGGCCTGCGCAATTGCTGCATCAAACGACTCACCTGCACGACTCTTGCGATATGTGACCAGGAAAGGCTCCATCTCTTTCTGCGTCACATCCCGGCGAAATGCGCGCATCGCAAAGGTTGTCAGGATGCGGTTTGCGCAAGGCCCTTCGTCAGAGGCCGCAGTAGGCCGACAGATGAATACTGGGCTGTTCACCGGGGCAGCGGCGGCATTCCGATCAACTGGCTGATCAACTGGCCCTTCCACTTCCAGCCTTAGCAGCGTCGGGGGACCATTTTTCAGACCGAAAGCGGCGGCACTGGGCGAAGCGCCAGGAACGTCAAAGGAGCGAACGGGCTTGCCGTCCACATAAAACACTAGACGCTGCTTGATGGCACCGCCCTGCGCGTCGAGCGCGCCGCCTGGCGCCCGCCCCCCGGGACCATCCACATCCGGAACAGGCCCTTCGCGCAGCGCCACCTCTCCCGGAAAGGTCGCCACAATGCCGTGGCTTGCCGACGAGAGATAGACCCGGTGCCTGAACAGACTCTCACCCTCCCGCGGGGAGAGACCGTTTTCGTCTATATAGGCCCTAATCTCATAGGTACCGGCCTTCACGACATGTTGCCTGGCTGCAATTCCGCCGCGCGTATCGAAGGGCGCACCAGCTCCGATCCATCCGGCCTGGCTGCCGCGCGGCAGGTATTCGGTAGTAACAGCCGCCTGGTCGCCCGTACCTGCCGCATCCGATACTGCGCGGCGCGAGACCCTCAGATAACTGCCCAGCAAAGAGGGAGAAAAAGCAAGTGCATCGCCGATATTGTCGAAACCGCCCGAAATGCCGTCTGCCGGCATCTCGGCTGCAAATGGGCTATCCACGCCGAAGAGATCGCGCAGGGCGTTGCCATATTCCGTCTTGCTTAGACGGCGCACCGGTGCGGACCCGAAGAAGGGATGAAGTGCGGCATAATGGTCAAGGCGCCGCATGAGTAATGATGTGAAGCTAAGCAACTCCTGCGCATCCGGCCGCTTTTCAGCAAGGTGCGGCGGCATCTCTCCGCCCGCAACGCGCCGCAGAATATTTTCCCACAAAGTTGCATCTGCCCCGGGATCGCTGGCCGACACGCCTTGAAGCACCAGGCCGCCGCGCTTCACTCTTCGGCTGTGGCAACTGGCGCAATATTGCGAAACAAAGGCGTCCAGGGGATCCCCAGACGCCGCTGTTGCCGATGCAAGCTTGGTCGAGCTTTCTTCCGCAGCCACCAAGGACAAGCGCTGCTCTCTTTGCGCGCCGACGATCCCGCCGCTTACCAACAAAGCCAAGGCAACAGCAACGGGAAGGTGTCGATTCACGCCACATCCTTTTCAGCCCGGCCGATCGGCCGGCAACATCATTTCGGTTCAGTTGCATCTATTATGACCTTCAGCAGGTCTTCCGGCAGATTCAGAATCTAAGAGATTTGAACGATGCTGTCAACGAAAAGCCCAACTTTCTCATTGAATTTTGTTGTCAACGAAACTATATGAACACGCCGAGGGCCCATTATAGTCGCGCTGCGCCGCTATATTCGGGACCTAAATCGCATATGGATCGCGAGGGGGCACACGGACAACCGCCAGCGTGATCGCTATGCCCGGGAAGGCGTGGACCTGAGCCTTTCGGCCCTAGCCGATCAGGTTGGCGCCTGCACCACCGCGCTGATGCCGCTCTACCTGTTGATCGAGGCGCATGTCCTGGCCGCCGAGCGGCTGCATGGTGACGATACGACGGTGCCGGTGCTGGCCAAAACCAAGACCGATACGGGCCGGATCTGGACCTATGTCCGGGACGACCGGCCATTTGGCGGACCAGCGCCGCCGGCGGCGATCTTCCATTATTCCCGCGACCGGCGGGGCGAGCATCCCGTGGGCCATTTACGTAACTGGAGAGGTATGCTCCAGGCCGATGCCTATGCCAGCTATAACGCGTTGTTCCATGGCCATCGCCTGCCGGCGCCGCTGACCCGTGCTTTATGCTGGAGCCATGCGCGCCGCTATTTCTTTGAGCTGGCCGATGTCGCCGCCCAGCTCAAGAAGCGCCGCACAAAGGCGCCGGTGATCTCGCCGCCGGCGGTGGAGGCGGTCCGCCCCATCGACGCGATCTTCGACATTGAGCGCGCCATCAACGGCAGACCGGCACAGGAGCGCCTTGCCCTTCGGCAGGAGCACAGCGCACCGCTCGTTGCTGGCCTGGAAGAATGGATGCGGGAGAACCGGTCGAATCTCTCGAAGAACAGCGATGTGGCTGAGGCCATGGATTATATGCTCAAGGCATGGCCAGCCTTCGCCGCTTTCCTCTACGATGGCCGAATCTGCCTCTCTAACAATGCCGCAGAACGGGCGCTCAGAGGCATTGCCCTAGGAAGAAAATCATGGCTCTTCGCCAGTTCAGACCGCGGCGGTCAGCGCACCGTCTTCATGCTGAGCCTCATTGGCACGGCCAAGCTCAACGACATCGATCCGCAGGCCTGGCTCGCTGACGTCCTCGCCCGCATCGCCAATATCCCACAGAACCAGCTCCATGATCTGCTGCCCTGGAACTGGCGCGCCGCCGAAGATCAGCGCCAAGCCGCCTGAACCGAGGCCTTCACCGAATGCGTACGAATGATCGCCTGCAGCCGTTCTGCTATGGCACGGGAAATGTCCAGACACGGCATCGGCAGCCGCTGGTTGCCGGCATGTTCGAAAGGGATGGTCGTAGGCTGCCATTAAAGCAAATTTCGTTTGGCTAATGCACCAAGTGCATAGGCGCTGGGTTTCGGACTACGCGCGAAGGTGACGCGATCAACGGCAACCAGACCAAAACGCGGCGTGTACGAGCCCCATTCGAAATTATCGAGCAATGCCCAATGGATATATCCTAATAGAGGAATATTCTCTTTCGCGACCATGGCGCCGAGCTGTTTCAGACTTTCGGTCATATGCCATATCCGCTGCGCATCATCATCGGTGTCAATGCCATGCTCGCTGATCAATATAGGCTTGCCAGTCGACTGATGGGCCCAATAAACGACGTTTGCGAGGCTCGAGGGATCAATATGCAGCCCCCAGCGATTGGTGAGCACGCCTTCGGGGGGAGAGGTCACACCTTTGTCATCGATATAGACCGGCCAATAGTTCTGGACTGCGACAAAATCGCCAGTCTTCGCTGCTTCAAGCCACGGGGTTTCTATAAATTCGCGCATTTTGGCAGCTATATTGTTGGGCCCCACCCCTCTGTAATCGATCAAGGCCAAACATACGCCGACCGGGAGATCCCCCCTGATGGATTTGATAGCGGCGTAGCCCTGTTTATGGGCGGCGACCAGCGCCTGAAGTCCGGCTTCGTCAGCCAGCGTGCGCCAGCATTCGAACTGGTTCGAGCCCGTCGATTTCTTGAGAGCTGCAAGTATTTCCGGTTTGACCGGTTCCATGAAGATCATGTCATTGATGCGAGCGGCTTCTGGTTCGTTGAGCGTAAAGCCCATATGCATTCCGTCCGCGAGATGCTTGGCCGCATGCAGACAATATCTCGCGAAAAGATCCGGACCGTCAGCCCGCTTGAAGCCGCCCGATACCGCAAACCAGACCGGAACTGTATAATGATTGAATGTAACGGCCGGACGAATTCCGAGCTTGTGACAATAATCGATCATATATTTATAATGATCGAGAGCAGCGTTGGAAAAATATCCCTCTGTCGGCTCGATCCGTGACCACTCAAGCGAAAACCGGTAGCTATTCAGGCCGATGCTTTTTACGAGGTCAATATCTTCTTTGTATCGATCATAACTATCGTTCGCGTCCCCAGACCGCTCTTCGAAGAGACTGGGCTTCGTATTTTCCATCAGCCACGCATCGGAATTTATATTATTACCTTCGACCTGATGTCCGGAGGTTGCCGCGCCCCAAAGGAAGGAGTGGGGCATCACCCGTGCACCCGGGCGCGCAGGCGATAGAGGCGCCGGGGACTTTGCCGCGCCCGCGTTCACGGCTGCAGACAAGGGCGCACTGGCTGCGATCAGTCCCGCTGCACGGATAAGTCTGCGGCGATCAACCAAAAGGCCTGTCGCTGTCACGCTGTCGCTGAAGTCGTCGTTCATAGGAGAGGCAATCCGCTTTCTGGAGCAACCGGCACATCGGCGACAAGACGGGTACAGGATCGATTATCGCGATGCCGCATGGCGGGGCGGCATCGGCCCAGAGGTAGAAGCCTATGGCCGCTCCCCCTGGGCGTTGGACCTAGAGTTTCGAGGTCAGTTCCGGCACGATCGTAAACAGGTCACCAACCAGACCATAGTCGGCGACCTGGAATATCGGCGCGTCCTCGTCCTTATTGATCGCAATGATGGTCTTGCTATCCTTCATGCCCGCCAGATGTTGGATGGCGCCCGAGATACCGACTGCAACATAAATTTCGGGTGCGACGATCTTTCCGGTCTGGCCGACCTGATAGTCGTTAGGGACATAGCCTGCATCAACCGCGGCGCGCGACGCGCCGACTGCGGCACCGAGCTTGTCTGCAAGGGGCAGGATATACTCCCCAAACGTCGGCCCATCCTTGAGCGCCCGCCCCCCCGAGACGATGATCTTCGCGCTCGTCAGCTCAGGCCGGTCAAGCTTGACGATTTCGGCCCCGACGAAGCTCGATATGCCCTGGTCACCTGTGGATGCAATCGCCTCGATGCTCCCGCTACCGCCGCTCGCTTCCGCCTTGGCGAACGCAGTGCCGCGCACAGTGATCACCTTCTTAGCATCGCTGCTCTTCACTGTCGCGATCGCATTGCCCGCATAGGTAGGTCGGGTAAAAATATCCGGCCCTTCCACCGACAAAATTTCGCTTATTTGCATGACGTCGAGCAGGGCTGCCACACGCGGGGCAATATTCTTGCCATGGCTGGTCGCCGGAGCCAGAAAGGCATCATGAGTCTCCATGAGGCTGACAACCAGCGGCGCGACATTTTCAGCCAGCCCTGCGGCAAAAGCCGCATCGTCAGCGACAAATATTTTGTCCACTCCGGCGATCTGCGCCGCCTGAGCAGCCACGGCGTCAACGCCCGAGCCTGCAACGAGCAAGTCAATCTCGCCAAGCTGGCCCGCCGCCGTGACCACTGCAAGGGTCGCCTCCTTTAGCACGCTCGCCTCATGCTCTACCCAAACAAGCGTCTTCATGCCGCAACTCCCAGTGCCTTGAGCTTGGCGATCAATTCATCCACATCGGCGACCTTGACACCGGCCGCCCGGGCGGCCGGTTCCACGACTTTCAGCGTTTCGAGGCGCGGACTAATGTCGACTCCGTAATCGGCAGCTGTTTTTTGCGCGAGCGGCTTGGCCTTCGCCTTCATGATGTTCGGCAACGAGGCATAGCGCGGCTCATTGAGGCGCAGATCCGTGGTGATGATCGCTGGAAGCGCCAGCTTCACCGTTTCGAGGCCCCCATCGACCTCCCGCGTCACGTTGACGCTATCCCCGGCGATCTCGACCTTGCTGGCGAACGTGCCTTGACCGATATTGAGAAGCGCGGCGAGCATCTGTCCCGTCTGGTTGCTGTCGTCATCAATCGCCTGTTTGCCTACGATGATCAAACCGGCCTGCTCCTCTTCCTGCACCTTAACAAGCAGCTTGGCGACCGCCAAAGGCTCAACTTGCTCGTCGGTGCGGATCAGGATGGCCCGGTCGGCTCCCATTGCAAGGCTCGTACGCAGAGTCTCCTGCGCCTTATCGACGCCAATGGAGACGGTCACGACCTCCGTGGCGAAGCCCTGCTCTTTCAGCCGGATTGCCTCCTCAACCGCGATCTCGTCGAACGGGTTCATAGACATTTTCACATTGGCCAGATCAACGCCGGATCCATCTGCTTTGACGCGCGGCTTCACATTATAATCAATGACCCGCTTCACGGGCACCAGGATTTTCATAGGTCAGGTTCCTCACGAGATGGCGGATCGGTGTCGGACATACCAGCGGCCGAAATCCGCAATTCTTTGTTCCTGCGTCGAATAGCGACCAGGAGTATAGGCAGAGGACAGGACGCCCTTCTGGTTGTTTTCGGTGATGATCTTGTCTTCGGAGAGCGTAACGTCCCAAAGAGCGGACAATTTTGCAGGGTCGTAATCGACATTTTCCTGCGCGTCCCGATGCACAAGCCAGATTGCCTCGCAGGAGCTTGTCAACGGGCCAGTGGGCACGAACTTAAAAATGACCGCATGATCGCTGGACACCAGCAGTGTGGAGACCGGATTGAAAACCATGCCGGACTGGTTACCGTCGTAGCTGCCGTTGCGGCGAGCGAGACCGATCAGGGGGGCTACGGCCTGGCCGTCGAGCGACTCTGTAAGGCTACCTTCACCGATCGGCATGCGTCCCGCCGAACGAAAGTGCGGCGAAGTTTCGTCATCGGAAAACATATCGACGAACGTGCCAGCCTTTTGCTCTTCCTCCTGCCATTTTTCAAAGATCGGCAGATATGCTTCGACCAAGCCACCCTCGCCCGACCCAGGACCTGCACCAAAAGCCAGGAGCTTGCGCACATCGTGGACCTTGCAATAACTGGGATGTGCGCTCTTGCAGTGATAGCATTCGAAGAAATTCTCCACCAACAGCTTCCAATTGGCGGCGGTCGGATAGCTTTTGCGAAGTGCCACCTTGGTTGTTGCAAGATCATGCAGCGCAAGAAAGGGCCGAAACGGCGCAATGAAGCTGTCAAAATCAGGGGCTTCCTGCCGCGCCAGATTTATGAAGACCAGACCGTCTTCGACCCGCACCGAACATGGGATCAGCCCGTTGGCCTTTTTGTCAAAGTCCGCCGGCATGAGAGGGGCGCCCTTCAGGTTGCCCTTAAGATCATAGGTCCAGCCATGATAAGGGCACACGAGCGCTGGAGCGCTGCCCTTCCGATCAAGGCAAACGCGCGATCCGCGATGGCGACATACATTGAAAAACCCTCGAATGACGGAATCCTTGCCGCGCACCAGGATAATTTCCTCATCGCCAATTTGCGTCGTGAAATAATCCGATGGCGAAGGGATGGAACTTTCGTGATCGACGAGCAGCCAAAGGCCCTCCCCCAACAAACGCATGTCCTGCTGAAATATTGTCGGATCGGTATAATCCAGCTGCGGCAGGCTGAACCCCTCTCGCCAGGTTGATACGTCCTGTTGCAACAGAGCTGTCATACAATCCTCCTTTAGCGATAAAGCGGTGCCGACGAGCGTGCAGGCGCAACGGCCCGGCTCGACCCTGTCTTCATCCGTTTTTGCCCCGGTCAGGTGTCTTCGAAGACAACGCCCTCGGTATGCGCGTGCAGCTTTGCCAGGATCGCTCGCAGAGCCACCTCTTCGGCAGCGCTCAAGCACTCCAGGAGTTGTGTTTCCTTGTCGAGCGCCTGAGGTATGATCTGCCGGCAAACCTCATGCCCAAGCGTCTCGAGGGATAGAACCTTGCGCCGACCGTCCTCCGGATCGTCAGCAATGGCAATCAGCTTGAGATCGCATAACCGGCGCTGCGCACGACTAACCCTGGCTTTGTCCATCGCGGTTTTGTCCGCCACCTCATTGGGCGGCAGCGGACCATACCGATCCAGCGTAACCAGAATTCGCCAGTCTGGCACTTGAAGCTGGAAACTCAAGGTGATGAGGTTTCCAATCATCTGCGAGATGCGGTTGGCAATAACGGCAAGCTCGAAAGGCAGAAACGTGTCGAGCTGCAGCTTAGCTACCGGATCGGGCAGTTTCTCGGTGTCCTGTACCATCTTCATTCCCATGCTACCAAGGCGTCAAGCCGCTACCCTATCAAAAGCATCAGCAAGTGCATCGACCAATTTATCGATTTCGGGCCGCTGAATGACCAGCGGAGGCGAAAGGATGATGACGCTCCCGCCGACAGGACGGACCATGACGCCATTATCGAACGCTGCCTGCGCGACAGCAGCGGGCAGGTCGCTGCCGCGGCCCAGTGACGCCTTGGTCTTCTTGTCGGCCACCATATCGACCGCGACCATCAATCCCCGGCCGCGAACATTGCCGACATTGGGAAAGCGATCCTCGAAGGCTTTGAGCCGCTCAAGGAGATGCGCGCCTTCGCGCGCTGCGTTTTCGGGTTGACCATCGGAGAGCACGAGATCGAGTGCGGCGATCCCGGCGGCACAGGCAACGGGATGCCCGCTATAGGTATAGGCATGATAGATTGCGCCCAAACTGCTCTTATCGTTCATGAACGCATCAGCGATACGCTCATTAACGGTGGTCGCCCCTAGCGGCTGATATCCCGATGTGAGCCCCTTGGCGAGACACATGATGTCCGGCTTCACATCCCAGAGACGGCAGCCGAACAACTCGCCGGTTCGCCCAAATCCGGTGACGATTTCGTCCGCTATCAGGAGAACGCCATATTTATCGCAAATTTCTCGGACGCGGGGCCAATAGTTGGATGGCGGAACAATGACACCACCTGCGCCCTGGACGGGTTCGGCAATGAAGGCAGCGACGGTATCAGGGCCTTGGGCAATGATTTCCCGCTCGAGAAGTTGCGCGCACAGTTCACCCAACTCTTCCTCATTTTCGGTATAGGGGTTCCGATACAGCCAGGGCGTGTCGATCTGAATGCAGCCAGGCAGGCAGGGTTCATAGGGGCGCCGGAAATTGGGCGCGCCATTGATCGACATGCCGCCAAAATGGGTTCCGTGATAGCCCTGCCGCAAAGAGATGAATTTGTAACGGTCGAGTTGTCCGACCACCTTCCAATATTGGCGGGCAAGCTTCAGTGCGGTTTCGACTGCGTCAGATCCACCGGACGAGAAAAAGACCTTCTTCATGCCTTCTGGGGCCAGCAAGTCAATAAGCTTGGCAGAAAGCTCGATCGGGGGGGGCGTCGAGGTCCCCTTGAATGCAGAGTAATAAGGAAGCTGCCGGGCCTGCGCCGTTATCGCATCGATTATCTCAGTGCGTCCGTATCCGGCATTGACGCTCCACAGGCCGGCGACACCGTCGACGACGCGGTTCCCATCAATATCCTCAACCCAGACACCTTCACCTTTCACAATGATCCTGGGCGGATCCTTTTCCATCTGCGCAGGGTGCGCATTGGGGTGAAGGAGATATCGGGCATTATTCTCTTTGAGGAGATTGCTGTCATTGGAGATATTTTCGGACAATAGTTCCACAGGAACGCTCCATTGTATTTTGTTAAAAACTGGTCCGCTGCCGCTCAGCAAGGGAGAAGAGCGCGGCATAGGCCTGCTCGCAGGATCCTTTTGGATCTCGCACGTCGAAAAAAATCGAGGTTAGGCCAGCGGCACAGCCGCCTGCGACGTTGCGAGGCTGATCGTCGAGGAATACCGCAGCGGACGCAGCCACGCCCAGTTCCTCTAGGATGAGCGAATAAGCGCCGGGATCGGGCTTCAGTACATTTGTGTGAGTCGCATCCACGATAGCATCAAATTGCTTTAAAACGCGAATTTCAGACAGGGCTTCCGCCCCATAGAAAAGCTCCAGTTCATTTGACAAAATGCCGAGCTTCGCACCTTGCTGCCTCGCGCGGTCGATAAGGTCGATGGTTTCCGGGCGGATCTCATCGTTGAGGTCCGGTGAACGTGCGGCGCGCAGGAAATCATGGGGTGCCCATTCCTTTCCAATTCTGGCACCGACGTCACGCGAAAAGCGTGCCCAATATTCCCGCTCGGTCAGCTTGTCCGCCAGCATGTCGCGCCACAGCGGATCGCTTTCCGGCTTCAGCGGTCCCCACCACTGGATGCTATCCGATTCAAGTCCTAGGCGCGCCTCGGTCGCGGCATGCCGCTCGAAAACAGAATAGCTGATCACCGACCCAAAATCGAGAATGAGCGCCACATCTGCCAAAGGGAGGATCACATCGTCACTCATTACCTGCTCGCTCATTGGATTGCCTTACCGATGCTGACAAACTTCGTGTCGCTGTAACCAAGATATCCCTCAAGGCCGCTTTCGGAACCAAAGCCGCTATCGCCGACACCGCCAAACGGTGTCTCGGGCGTCGAAATGCCAAAATGGTTTATGCCCACCATGCCGGCCCGCAAACTGTCTGCGATGCGGTGGGCGGTGTCGAGGGACGCTGTAAACGCGTAGGCCGCAAGCCCATAGGGTAAGCCATTGGCGCGTTTAAGAGCCTCCGAAAGATCATCGAAGGGCACGATGCCGGCGATAGGCCCGAAAGGCTCTTCGCGCATAAGCCTCGAAGTGTCGTCCGGATTGGCAAGGACGGTCGGCGAAAAAAAGAAGCCCTCGCTTTCGATCCGGAAGCCACCCGCGACGATCTCTCCCCCTCCCCTCGCTCCTTCGGCGAGGAACTCCTCCATGGCGTCGATCCGGCGCTCATGGGCAAGCGGACCCATCTCTACCTGGCCGTCACTGGCGGGATCACCGATCCTGATCGCCGACGCGCCTTGCGCAAATTCGGCAACGAAGCGGTCATAGACGGGGCGCTCCACGAAAAAGCGCGTGGGCGAGGCGCAAACCTGCCCCGCGTTGCGAAATTTCGCTGCGATGCACGCCTTCGCCACGGCAGTCACGTCGCTGTCCTTAAGAACAATGACCGGAGCATGGCCGCCGAGTTCCGGCGTATAGCGCTTCATCCCCTGGGCCGCCAACGCGCCCAAACGCTTACCGATCTGCGTGCTGCCAGTGAAGGAGACTTTGCGGATGATCGGTGAAGCGATGAGATATTCCGAGACGAATGCCGGATCCCCGTACACCAGATTGACGACGCCTGGCGGTAGCCCGCCATCTACAAGCGCCTGCACCAGCAATTGCGCTGATCCTGGCGTCGATTCCGCTGGTTTAAGAATGACAGAGCAACCTGCTGCAAGCGCACCGCCCAGTTTGCGCGACGGCAGATTGACGGGGAAATTCCAGGGCGTGAGTGCCAAGACCGGCCCAATCGGCACGTTGCGCACTTGCTGGCTCAGGATCGCAGGAGTGCGAGGGGGAATGAGCCGCCCGCCCTGCCGCTTGGCTTCTTCAGCCAGAAAATCGATAATATCTGCCGATAGCAGCACCTCGCGCTTTGATTCAGGCAGGGGCTTGCCTTGCTCGGCCGTCATGACCGCGGCGATGGCGCTTGCCCGCTCACGCAATAAGGCAGTGCCGCGCGAGAGGATTGCGAAGCGCTCAATTGCAGGCGTCGCCTTCCATATCTGAAATCCGCGCTCGGCAGCCATCAGCGCAGCATCAAGCTGCGCCTTGCCTGCCTTGGGACATTCAGAAAGCAAGAGACCTGTTGACGGATTCGTGATGGGCATGACGCCCTCGTCGCCGGTGGCGCACCATTCTCCATCGATGAACATGGACAATGATGGATAACTCGCCATTTTTCGCTCCTGCATTTTCGAATTGATTCTTTGCATATAGACATCTAGTTTCATTGACAACAAAACAATGTGAGTTCTCCAGATGCAAAGTCGGTCACTTCCGGAAAAAGCCAAGGTCGTTATCATTGGGGGCGGCATCGCCGGCTGCTCCATCGCCTATCATCTCGCAAAATTCGGGGAAACCGACGTGGTGCTGCTGGAGCGCAAGACGCTTACCTGCGGCACGACCTGGCATGCCGCCGGCATTGTTGGCCAGTTGCGCAGTTCCAAGAACCAGACCGACCTAGCCGTCTATACCACACGCCTCTTCCGGGAACTTGAGGAAGAGACCGGCCAACCTACAGGATATAAGGAAAATGGATCGCTTGGCCTCGCCTTGAGCGAAGGTCGCAACGAAGAGATAAAGCGCAATGTGAGCCGTGCACAATATGTCGGGATCGAGGCGCAATATCTCACGCGGGAAGCGCTCAAGGAACGCTTCCCTTACGTCCATAGCGATGATTTGCTGGGAGCCTATTTCGTTCCCAGCAATGGTCAGGTCAATCCGGTGGACGTCACCAATGCCCTTGCCAAGGGCGCGAGGATGCGCGGTGCGCGCATCGTCGAAAATTGCAAAGTCAACGATCTCATCATCCGCAACGGTCGCGCTGTGGGTGTCGAAACCGAACTGGGCGCGATCGAGGCCGATACCGTCGTGCTGGCGGGCGGGATGTGGACGCGCGACTTCGCTGCGCGTTATGGCATTTCCGTGCCGCTTCAGGCTGCGGAGCATTTCTACATTGTAACCGAAGCGATCCCAGGTCTGCCGAAGGATTTCCCGGTCATCTCCTCAATCGAAGAGCATGGCTATTTCAAGGAAGATACGGGCAAGCTCCTGGTAGGCGCGTTCGAGCCCAACGCAAAACCCTGGGGTCTTAAAGGCATCCCCGAGGACTTCTCCTTTGATAGCCTGCCCGAGGATTTCGAGCATTTCGAGCCGATCCTTGAAATGGCGATGGCGCGCATGCCTATGCTGCAATCGGCTGGTATCCAGCTTTTCTTCAACGGTCCTGAAAGCTTCACTCCAGACAATCGCTATTATCTGGGCCAGACGCCCGAGGTCGAGGGTCTCTTTGTCGCGGCCGGATTCAACTCCCAGGGCATTTTGTCGTCCGGCGGCGTGGGCAAGGTGACGGCAGAGTGGATCATTAATCGGCGGCCGACCACGACAATGCAGAGCGTCGATATCCGGCGGATGATGCCGTTTCAGTCGAACAAGGCTTATCTTGCTGATCGCACGGTCGAATCGCTGGGCATGCTCATGTCGGTGCATTACCCGGGACACCAGGTGCACACGGCGCGCGGAGCGCGTCACCTCCCCTTGCACGATCAGTTGATTGCCGCCGGCGCCGCCATGGGCGAGCGTTCCGGGTGGGAACAGCCAATGTTCTACGGTGAACCAGGTTCGAAGCCAGAATTTCGATATAGCTTCGGGCGCCCCGGCTGGTTCGACAATTCCCGGCGCGAATGCCTGGCAATCCAGAATGACGTTGCACTGATCGACAACAGCAATTTCGCCAAATTCATGGTCGAGGGCCCGGATGCCTTGGCGGCGCTCGAAACAATCTGCGCTAACCGCATTGACGGACCGGTAGGATCGCTTGTCTATACCCAGTGGCTCAATGAAAAGGGCGGCATCGAAGCCGACGTTACCGTCACGCGCATCGCTCAAAACCGTTTCATGATATTGACAGGCGGACCGATGCAGGTCCGTGACTTTGACTGGCTGACGAAGCATCTGCCTAAGGACAAGGCTGTCTGGACCTATGACGTGACCAATGCCTGGTCGATGCTGTCCATTATGGGTCCGAAGAGCCGCGACCTTCTGCAGCAACTGACACCTGCCGATCTCAGCACGGAGGCTTTTCCCTTCGGGACCAGCCAGACTATCGAAGCGGGCTACGCAAATGTCATCGCCAACCGGCTAACCTATGTAGGCGAGTTGGGCTGGGAACTGCTTATCCCTGTTGAGTTCACCCGCCATGTCTACGACCGGCTGATCGAGCATGGCGCGCACTTTAATCTGGCCCATGCGGGGCATTTCGCGGTCGACAGCTGCCGGATGGAAAAGGCCTATCGGCGCTGGGGCCATGATATCGACGAGGATGGCACGCCAATCGACGCCGGGCTGCGATTTGCAATCGACTTTGACAAACCGGACTTCATCGGTCGCGACGCTGTCATTGCCCAGCGGGACTCCGGGATCATCAAACAGCGGCTGGTCCTGTTCCAGCTCGAACAGGATGATACGGACACACCGCTTCTGTCGCATGGCGAACCCATTTTTATTGGGGACCGGTGCGTGGGCGCGATCACCAGCGGCGCCTGGGGACATCGTATCAACAAGTCGTTGGGCATAGGCTATATCAGCGACGCTGAAAATGTGACGACCGAGCTGGTGAAGGGCAGCAAGTTCGAAATCGAGGTGGCTCTGAAACGCTACCCCGCCATTGCGCAGCTGTCACCTTGGTATGATCCCAAGTCCGAACGGGTCCGCAGCTGAGGGCTGACGGCCAGGGGACGGCAAAACCCCGCCCCTGGCCTTCCCCCATCAGTTTTGTGAGAGAAAATTCAGAGGGGCCGTTAGAGACGACTGCGGATCATTGGACGCCTCCAGCTGGAGAAAATCCAGCCAGGCTTCTTCATGAAGGATCAGGCGGTCGAATATCACGGGACGGCCAGGTGACAAGGTCGCTACGTCCTCGCGCAGTTTTAGAAGAATATCCTTGATCTGCTGCGCCAGCCATGCGCTTCCCGCAACAGCCCCGCGATCAAGAAAGTCCCGAGCTAGTTCTACAGATCCACCAAAATCGGTAGCCGGGCCGTCGATGGCGCTGGCGCCATCGAAACATTGGCTGATTTCAGCCAGCATCCGCTGTTCCATGTCCGCCATGACCAGCCAGCGAGATTTAAGCGCGGGATCGCCACATAGCTGTGCGACAGCTCTGCAGAAATCGATACCGAAGGCTTCGAAGCAGCTCCACTGCTTCAGCAGAGCTGCTTCATCATGTGTCATCAGTCGGCAGGACCTACGGCCCGTTCACCCGCGACGAACATGTCGCCGCCACAGACCCAGCCCCGCTCACCCTTTGTCCACAGGAACAGAATAACGAAGGTCGAACCAGGGTTCGCGGGGTCATTGGGCAGGACATGGAAATTGGTCCAGTCCCATCCCGCATTCCCCCGAACATAGCTTTTCCACGATTCGATCCGGACAGTCTTGTCCTTGACCATGCGAGTATACATCTCGCGAAACGCAGCGCGCCCCTCGACGGACTGCCCGTCCGGCTTCACGGTCACTGCGTCCTCGGCATAAAAGGACTGCACGATTGGCTCGGCATCCCCAGCAGCGAAGGCTCTCTCCTTCAGATCGTAAAGATCCCTTGTGGCACGGCGGAAGGCAGCCATCTCCTCGTCGGTCGCCGCTGGCAAAGCGCCCAAGACATGTTCAATCATTTAAATCTCCACCGATAGTTGAGCGATTTGAGACGCCGCAAGCAACGTATTTCGTAACAAGAAGGCGATGGTCATCGGACCCGCCCCACCCGGCACAGGCGTGATCGCCCCTGCCCGCTCGATTGCCTCGTCAAAGGCAACGTCGCCCACGAGGCGCGACTTGCCTTCAGTTGTTTCGACGCGGTTTATCCCAACATCGATGATGATCGCCCCTGGCTTGATCCAGTGGCCCCGGATCATTTCTGGCTGCCCCACAGCCGCAACCAAAATGTCAGCCTCCCGACAAACCAATGGCAGTTCCCTGGTCTTCGAATGGGCGATTGTGACCGTGCAATCGGCTGCAAGCAGCAATTGCGCGATGGGTTTGCCGACGATGTTGGATCGACCGACGACCACGGCCTTCAAACCGCGCAGATCTTCTCGAACGCTTCGGATAAGGGCCATTGCACCGGCGGGGGTGCATGGCACCAGGCCGGGCGATCCAATGGCAAGGAGCCCGGCGTTGACGGGATGAAACCCGTCCACATCCTTGGTTGGCGCGATCAGACGAAGAACGGTCTGCTCATCGATATGTCCAGGCAAGGGCAACTGCACCAATATGCCATGGACCAAAGGGTCTGCATTGAGCGTGGCAATCAGCGCAAGCAAGTCGTGCTGGGAGGTCGTGGCCGGCAGCCGATGCTCGATGGAGACCATACCGACTTCTCTTGTCTGCTTGGCCTTGCTACGCACATAGACTTGGCTCGCGGGATCATCGCCGACGAGCACCACAGCCAAGCCTGGGACGCAGCCCGACCGTCCAAGAGCTGCGACCTCGCTTGCGACCTGGAGACGCACTTGCGCGGCGATGGCTTTGCCGTCGATGATCTGCCCTGCAGGATCAACAGTCACGGGAAGATCACCGTTCGATGACCATTGATGAATGCTCGCCTTTCGACATGAAGCCGGACCGCCCGGGCGAGCGTCAGGGCCTCCACATCCCGACCGATCGCGACCAGATCCTCGGCGGAGCGACTATGGTCGACACGTTCGATTCCCTGTTCAATGATCGGCCCCTCATCAAGGTCGTCCGTCACATAGTGCGCCGTCGCTCCGATCAGTTTTACGCCGCGCTCATAGGCGCGGTGATAGGGCTTTGCGCCCTTGAAGCTGGGAAGAAAGCTATGGTGGATATTGATGATCTTCCCGGAGTGCCGCGCGCAAATATCACCCGACAAGACCTGCATATACCTGGCCAGCACAACAAGTTCCGAACCCGTGCTCGCCATAATTTCTTCAAGCTGCGCCTCGGCCGCCGGCTTTGTTTCGGCTTTGACCGGGACATGATGAAAGGGAATCGCCGCGCGCTCGGCAATCGGTCGCAACGTTTCATGGTTGGAGACGATCGCCGTGAAGTCGGCCTTGAGGGTGCCGGTTTGCTGACGATAAATCAGGTCCCGCAGACAGTGATCGAACTTCGACACCATCAAGAGCACCCGGGGGCGGTCTTCTGCGGGATAAAGATTCCATTTCATGGCGAACCGCTCCGCCACTTCTGCAAATTTCGATCTAACAAGCGTGGTCGCGGTCTCGCCATTTTCAGCAGACATCTGGACACGCATGAAAAACAAACCTGTGTCACGATCACCAAACTGCGCCAGTTCGTCGATAAAACAGCCACTTTCGGTCAGCACGCCGGAAACAGCGGCCACCAGTCCCGCCCTGTCGGGACACTGAATTGTCATGATCAAATGCTGCGTCACGAGGCGCGCTCCAATTTCTGGAATGAGAACAAAGTCGGCTTGACCGCCGACGGAAAGCATGTAACTCATGTTTCGTTGACAACAAAACTATTTTTCGATGCGACTGCTTTGCCGCCCTGCCGACCCGATAATTCAGTCGTACCGATATGGAGCTCGATATAATCATGCGTGACGAACGGTATGACATCCTCTTCGAGCCGGTCAAAATAGGACCGGTCACTGCGCGCAACCGCTTCTATGCCGCGCCTCATGCTACCGGACACAGCCCGTTGCAGCCCAATGGTTCAACGGCAATGCGCGAGACGAAAGCCAAGGGCGGCTGGGCGGTGGTCGCAACCCAGTTGTCGGAAATCGATCCCAGCAGCAGCCTGTCGAACCTGCCTGTCGACACCTTCTGGGATGGGCAGGATATGCGCCTCCAGTCGCGGCTTGTGGAGCGGCTTCACGCGCACGGAGCGCTCGCTGCAATTGAAATAGGTCATAGCGGGCTTCGTTCGCGCAATCTCTCGACCGGGTTTCCCGTCCTGGCGCCCAGCGGGCTGCCAATCCTCAAGCCCGAAGTGCCAGTGCAGGCAAAGGCAATGGACCTGTCCGATATTCGGGCTTTTCGCAAAAGCCACCGGGAGGCGGCGTTGCGCGCGCGCCAGGCCGGGTTTGACATCGTCTATGTTTATGCCAGCCACGACGCGTCGCTTCTGACACATTTTCTGTCGAAGCGGACCAATCTGCGCACCGATGAGTATGGCGGCAGCCTCGAAAACAGGTCGCGCCTTCTGCGCGAGGTCATAGAGGACACGAAGGATGCGGTCGGCGACAGCTGCGCCATTGCAGTCCGATTGGCCGTGCATGAATTTTACGCAGACCATCCCCTCACGGCCGACAATGAGGGACGCGATCTCATATCAAGCCTCGCCGAGCTGCCAGATCTTTGGGATGTCAATGTCTCGGGCTGGAGCCGCGATTCTTCCAGTTCGCGGTTCGAGCAGGAAGGCTTTCAGGAGGAGTATACCGGCTGGGTCAAATCGCTCACATCGAAGCCGGTGGTCGGCATTGGACGCTATACCTCGCCAGATCGCATGGCGTCGTTGGTCCGCAAGGGCGTTTATGACATGATCGCAGCGGCGCGCCCCTCCATCGCCGACCCTTATTTGCCTCGCAAAATCGAGGAAGGACGAATTGAGGACATCCGCGAATGTATCGGATGCAATGTCTGCGTGGCCTCCGATGCCTACTCAATCCCTATCAAATGCACGCAAAATCCAACGATCAGCGAGGAATGGCGACGCGGTTGGGATCCAGAAGCCGTGCCGCCGACGCAAAAACCCGGCACCATTCTCGTCGTCGGGGCTGGCCCGACGGGTCTTGAGGCCGGGCTTGTCCTGGCACGGGCCGGCCACGAGGTGATAATCGCGGATCGGCGCACGGAAATGGGTGGGCGCGTAAGCGACGAGTCGCGCTTGTCCAGCCTCGCCGCCTGGGGCCGCGTGCGCGACTACAGGGTCTATCAGTTGCAGCAGATGGCGAATGTGCAGATCTATCTCGACAGCGAGATGGGCGTGGATGACATTCTGGGCTTTGAAGCGGACGCCATTGTCTTGGCAACCGGCGCTACATGGCGCCGCGACGGGGTCGGAAGCACACGCTTCACACCGATTCCGGGCCTGGACGCAATCCCGGTCTTTACCCCACAGGATATATTTGACGGTAGCGAGTTGCCGCACGATATTCTTATCTACGATGACGAACATAATTATATGGGCGGTGTCTTGGCCGAGCATCTCACGAAGGCTGGGCATAGGATCACGCTGGTGACGCCTCTGCCGGTCATATCGTCCTGGACCAACTACACGCTTGAGCAACCCCGGATCGTGGGGCGCCTGCATGACCTGGGAGTGAAGCTACGACCCCGTCAGAGGATTGCCGGCATCAGTTCGGACGGCATTCGATTGGTCGCTGCCGATACGGACGAGGATCTGGAGACGCTGCGCCCGGACGGCCTGCTTCTGGTCACTTCTCAAAAGGCCGAGGACGGGCTTTATCAGGCCTTGATCGCGGCGGGCTGTGACCAATCGAAGCTATTCGCGGCAGGCGACTGCGTTGCCCCTGGCACAATCCAGGCCGCAACTTTTGCTGGCCATAAGGTCGCGCGGCAGATCGATGGTGACCCAATGGCGACCGGTATCTTCCGCCGGGAGGCCCCCCTCCTGCTTGCGGATATCCCGTGATGTCCGCTGCAACTGTCGAACGGGGGACGAGGACAAGAAGCCTATTGGCGATCCTGGCGGCAATTCTGCCCGTCACCATCACTGGCACGCCGATCACCGTTCAGCCGGGCATGGTGCAAGGCATGGTCGACTATATGCATCTGGGGGATGTGCAGGCGGGCTTTGTTGCGTCGGCTGAGGTCAGCGGATTGATGGCGGCGACAGTGATCTTCGCCTTCATCGGTAGCAAGCTCAGTTGGCACAAGGCCTATATATGGGGCATGCTGATCGTCATTGCAGGCAATCTCCTGTCACTCGTTGTAGGGGCAGGACCGGCTTTTACAGCGACCCGGGCTATCACAGGTATTGGTGCAGGTCTTGTGACCGCCATTGGCTTTGCAGCCTTGGGCGAAACCCGGGACGCGCCGCGCAACTATGGTTGGGCCGTCGCCTCGATAATCGGGTATAGCGCGATCGCGCTGTGGGTTCTGCCTTTTCTGTTCGCGATCGGCGGCTACGGAGCCCTCGTCATAAGCTATGCAATCGCGGTTGTCCTTTGCCTCCCGCTGGTATCGTGCCTGCCTCAACGACTGCCGGTGCAAGACCGGCAAGGTTCCATGACAGCAGAAGATGTCGCCCTTCTCTCGCCTACGGGCATTTTGGCGATATCTTCCGTTCTCCTGTTCTTCATCGGCTATGCGGCGGCATGGACCTATATGGCTTTGATCGGACGTGATGCGGGGTTGAACGAAAGCAGCGTATCGCACATCCTGTCGATATCGCAATTCGCAGGTGTCATCGGCGCTTTGTCGATTGTCATTCTGTCGAGACGGTTCAGCGATCTCCTCCAGGCAGCGATAATCCTGATCATTGGTGCGATCGGAATCTTTGCGTTTGTGCTACCCCAAGAAGATGGGCTTTTTCTGGGCCTCAACTGCCTGTTCCAATTCACCTGGAACGCTGGGCAACCACTTCTCCTGGGCATCATAGCGTCACGAGACGCATTTGGCCGTTTGCTCCGATTCGCGATACCGATGCAATATATCGGCTTGGCCATCGGACCGGCCCTTGCGGCCTATCAGCTTGGCGCCCATAATGATTACCCAGCGGCGATGATCGCGGCGGGGATTTTCGCTGCGCTTACACCTTTGGCGATCTTTCCGATACTCATCGCCCGCAGAGAAAGTGGGGTTCTCGCTTAGCTGTTATGCGGGACGATATCTGGTCAAACTACCGATTAAAAAAATAAGGCGCAGGAGGAAATCGCCGACGACACTGCTCAAGCAGGCGCCGCGACTTCATTGCCACTCCAAGGCAGAGGGTTTAAAATGACTGAACGTTATACTGTTTTGGTTATTGGCACAGCCGACACCAAAGCCGATGAAATGAAGTATCTTCGGGCGTGCATTGAAAAGGTCGGCGTTGATGCCGTCATGATGGACGTAGGCGTGCTGCGCGGCGCAGCCTTCCCGGTCGAGATCGACCATGATGCAGTCGCGCAGGCGGCCGGCTCAACCATTCCCGCGGTGATTGCCGCAGGGGACGAGAACTTGGCGATGCAGATCATGTCGAGAGGCGCTGCAGCGCTCGCCGTAAAACTTTACGAAACAGGGCGTATCCAGGGCGTAATCGCCCTTGGTGGCTCCATGGGCACCGACTTGGCCTTGGATGTTGCCTTGGCACTTCCGCTTGGCGTGCCCAAATTCGTAGTCTCGACAATAGCCTTTTCCCGCCTGATCCCGCCCGAGCGGTTGGCGCCAGATATCATGATGATCTTGTGGGCGGGCGGTCTTTATGGACTGAACAGCATTTGCAGATCCGTGCTTAGCCAAGCTGCGGGCGCCATTGCCGGGGCCGTTCGAGCCGTCGAACCGCCCCAGCGAAACAAGCCCGTGATCGGCATGAGCGGCCTTGGCACCTCCTGCCTCAATTATACGGCGACGCTCGTGCCTGCCCTCAATCAAAGAGGATATGAAGTGGCGGTCTTCCATGCCACCGGAATGGGCGGACGGGCGCTGGAAAGCCTCACCGAGCAGCAGCATTTCGCAGCTGTCTTCGATTTTGCCACCTCGGAGATATCCAATGAAGTTCATGGCGGCGTCTGCGGCTCCGGCCCGGGGCGCGGCGAGGGCGCTGGCCTTCAAGGCACTCCACTGATCTTTGCGCCTGGCGCCTCTGACATGGTCGACCTAGCAACCTGGCAACCAATACCCGAGCGCTTCGCCGACAGGGATTATCATGCGCATAATCGGCTGATCGCCTCGGTCGCTCAGACTTTGCCGGAAAGGATCGAGACGGCAAATGCAATGGCGGCGAAGCTCGGACAGGCGAAGGGACCCGTTGCTTTCATACTCCCTAATCAGGGTATCCAGGCATGGGACCGGGTCGGAGAACCGCTACATGATCCAGAAGCTCTGAAGGGTTTCGCTCAGGCATTTCGGGAGGCCATCCCGGATAACGTCGTGATGCATGAACTCGACGCCCATATTTGCGACAAGGCCTTTTGCGACAAGGTTTTGACGATATTGGACCAGTGGGTTGAAGACGGTATTGTGCCGCCCGGGGTTCCCGACTGAGGTAGGCGCTGGGCCAAGCTATGCTATTACGCGCGCGAGCACCGATGCAATGTCGCTGTGGTCAAGCTTGGCGCTTGCGCGCGCGCGGTAGGTCTTGACAGAGGAGGGCTTGATCCCAAGCGACCGCGCTATGTCGCGAGGGGGGAATGCCAATGCGAGCCGGGCCAGTACGGCGCACTCCATCGGCGACAATACCGGAAAACGGCTTTTCAGTTTTCCTTCAATACGCTGCAGGCCCGCCGTCACATCACCCGATCGCCCTTCCCGCAGCAGGCTCGCGATCGCGAGGTTCGCCAGTAAGGAAAGATTAGCGACAGCCTGATCAGGATTGGCAGCGCCTTTCTTCAAATAGAAGTTTAGAACGATGGTGTGATCAATCTGCCGCCGGACGAAGCTCATTTTATGCTCGAAATTGGGTCGGTCGAAGCAGATTTGGCGATATTCCGCAAAGCCGATTTCAGCAGCCCCTATGACATAGAGGAAGAAGCCGGGCTCTCCCGCCTGCTCTACGAGAGGATCCGAGCGAAAGAAGCGGCCAGCATAGCTAGTGATACGCTTCTGTTGATCGTCGAGCCAGGAAGCCGCGGCCAGAACTTGGGGGGCCTCGCCGGCCCGACGCTCCCACGCAAAAATCTCCTCTACAGCAGCAATCTGCGAGGCGATGTCCAGCAGTAATTCCGGAAAGGCCGAGGTGCCGCAAGCATCGATCAACGCTGCACATCTGGCCGGCTCTATGGTGCTGGACGCCAGGGCGGTCGTGGGCCCGAGCGAAAGTGGCATTTTTCGATCCCTTCCTGGGTTGGCTCACCGGTTTCAGTGAAACCGGTCAAACACATCCCTCACCTAATTGGAGAGAAAATGCCGATGCTGAGATGCCGAAACCTGTCCCCCTTTTAGATGACACGCCCCTGCTCAGTCAATGATAGCCCTGCTTTCTAGAACCGATTTTCAAGCGTTCGAGAGATTTGCGAGCGCGGCCAACGGGCTGGGTGCAACTTGAGGATTAAGCGAAATGGGTAATGCACCAGAACCGCAAGCAAGCGACAGTTCACGCCGGATATGGCGCCAATTGACGTCACCTCCAGTGCCGCAAGGCGATGGAATATCGACCATCCCGGTCGCTATTGTGGGTGCTGGTCCCGTTGGCCTGGCAATGGCTATAGACCTTGCGCAGCGGGGTCACCAGGTCGTGGTACTCGGCAAGTTTGATTTCGTCCCTGCCGGTTCGAAGGCAATCTGCTTTTCGAAGCGCTCGCTGGATATTCTCGACCGTTTGGGCGTCGGTGCAGCCAGTGTCGAGAAGGGCGTCACCTGGAATGTCGGAAAGGTGTTCTGGAAAGCCAGTCGCGATCCAATCTATCAATTTGATATGTTGCCAGTGAAAAACCAGAAAATGCCGGGTTTTATCAATCTTCAGCAATATCATCTTGAAGATTTGCTTCTCGAGCGTGCGTCACATTTGCCCAACATCGATTTCCGGCCCGGTCACGAGTTGGTCGGCCTTCAGCGGGATGCGGGCTCCAACCTTCTGACTGTAAGGCGGGGAGCTGAGAGCTATGCCGTTCGGGCGAACTGGCTGATTGCATGTGACGGATATCGGTCATTCGTACGAGAGGCGATGGACCTGGATTTCGAAGGACGCGTTTTCGAAGACAATTTTCTGATCGCCGATATTCGGATGGATGCGGAGCAGGCGCCGGAACGATGGTTCTGGTTCGACCCCCCGTTTAATCCCGGCAAGTCGGCTTTGATGCATAAGCAGCCTGACGGGGTCTGGCGGCTTGATTTCCAGCTTGGTTGGGGCATTGACCGCAAGGCCGCTGCCCAGCCAGAGAATGTAGAAACTTATGTTCGCGCCATGCTGGGCGACCAAGTCAAATTCGAGGAAGAATGGTATTCCGTTTACACCTTCCAGTGCCGCCGGATGCGAAAATTCGTCCATGATCATGTGATTTTTGCCGGTGATAGCGCCCATTTGGTGTCGCCTTTCGGTGCGCGGGGGTGCAACGGCGGCTTGGCGGACGTTGATAATCTGGGCTGGAAGCTTGACCTCATTCTGCGAGGCGAGGCCGATATCACGCTGTTGGACAGTTATGATCACGAAGCCGTGGTGACGGCCGATGCCAATATCGAGGCATCCTCACGATCAACCGATTTCCTGACGCCGAAAAGCGCAGCCAGCACCATATTTCGCGACGCGGTCCTGGAACTTGCCAGCGAAGTTCCTTTTGCACGCCAGCTCGTCAATTCCGGACGCTTGTCGGTCGCAATCCCTTACCCCGATAGTGCGTTGAACACGCCTGACGTCGATGACTGGGCATGCCTTGGCATTGCCCCTGGCACCGTCGCCGTTGACGCGCCGCTTGGCACCGGGTTTCTTCTGGAGCAACTTGGAGATGGCTTTACGCTTTTGACCGACGGGAAAATGGCGGTGCCGGCAGGTGCCCAAAATCTCGAGATCCCGGCCGAAGCGACGGTTTTGCGGGACCGTTACGGACTGCAGGCGGGGTCAGCCTATCTCATCCGCCCGGATCAATATGTTGCAGCCCGGTGGAAATCCCCCGACGAGGGCGCTGTCCAGGCTGCAATTTTGCGTGCGAAAGGATATATTGGTGAAGCTGAGAATTGAGCCGAACCTGTCTGACCCCGACGGAACCTATGCCCAGCTTCTAGCCCTTCACGAAGATCGTAGCGATTCTGAGTCCGCTCGCGTGAATGCCCGGCTTATTCTACTGCTGGCCAATCATATTGGTGACGCCTCCATCCTGCGGGAGGCAATCGAGATTGCTGGCAGGGAAAGGCCAGTTTAACCGGCCGAACGGACGGATTGCCGCCCCGGTTCGGCTTTCTGCCGCAGCGAGCGACACCGCTGACCATCTTCGACGCGAGGCAGGCTGTCGCGGCTAGAGCGATCTCCAAGAGATCGGAACCGATCGCTGGTTAAGAAATCGCGGAAAACAAGGAAACCAGAGCGGCGATCTGATTCAATCAGATCGAAACCCGCCCTAGAAGCATGGCTAGCAGGCGCCGGCGCGAAACATAGATATCCATATTGTTTTCCTCTCCGGCCTCACGGTCGGATCGCGCCCGATCAGCGGGGGCCGTCTCGACCTATTTGAGTTTCGCCTGAGCCTGTTCTACGAGATTTAGCTGGTCTTCCCTGGGGTCAGGACCGAACTGGATCATCCCATCTCTGTTGAATCCCATAAGGCCAGTGCCCTTGCCATTTTCTCGCGGCCAGACCGGAAGCCCCTCCCCATTAGGATCGCCAGTCTTGGCGAAGTTTACCCAATAGGAATTCATCGTCCTGCCCACCGCACGGTCTGTCGAATCTGCAGCGGCACCATATTTCTCGACTACCGTACCCAAAGCATAGGGGACGTCCGTCGCATGGGGGGCTCCGCGCGTCCATTTAGCCCGCATGGACCGCGCCACATAAGAAAAGCGGTACGCGAAAACCGGCATGCCCTGATTGCCGATAGTTTTCGCAACAAAACGTGCGGGTTCGATCATCATCCGTGTCTGGCCGACAAGATTTAGCACCTGCTGGTCGTCAGCCTTGCCAGTCGGGTCGAAGGCTTTGCGTGCAGCGGCATCGTGCGAGCCGAACATGGCGAAAACATCGGCCTTCGTAGTCGCCCCAATCCAGCCCAGATCGTCTTCGGTCGCGCCGACGATAATCGGCACCTTAGCCTGGCGCCCAGCGACAAAAGCGGCATCTGGCGATTCCGGCACAATGATTCCGTCTATGATAGGGCCGCCATACTGGTCGGCCTGGGCATCCATGGTCCACATGTTCAAGCCATTGACCACCTTGTCGGCAGGCAGCGCCCGCAACTGACTCAGGGCATTGGCATCCACGCCTTCTATTCCGTTAGCTTTTGCAAAGTTGAGGCCCAACCGTTCCAGCGAAGGCTGGCCTGGTTGGTCGGCGCTGCGCAACCGGGTGCCAGAGAGGTTCGAACGGCCTCCCCCCGACTGAATGATGGCGCCTTTAAACAAGCCGCGAGCCTGTTGGGACGCCAGCAGATAGTTGACCGACATACCGCCGGCCGATTCTCCAAAGATCGTGACTTTCGCCGGATCCCCCCCGAATGCGGCGATGTTACGGCGTACCCACTTAAGGGCCGCGATTTCGTCCATCAGGCCGTAATTCCCCAGCTGCCCTTGATCCTTGTTTTCAGCTGTCAATGCAGGATGGGCGAAGAAGCCGAACCTGCCGAGCCGGTAGTTGATCCCAACCATGATGACGGCCTGACGCGCAAATTGAGCGCCATAATAAACCGTCGGTGATGCGCCGCCATTTACAAAGCCGCCGCCATGTATCCAAACCATCACAGGGAGGCGGGCATTGCCCGTCGTGCCTTTGGGACGCCATATGTTGAGGTAAAGGCAATCTTCGGATAGTGCCGCGCCAAGCGGAGCAGATTCGCCAGGCATAGGGGCCTGAGCGCAATCATTGCCGTTATGCGTGGCGGGCCTGACGCCACCCCAGTCCCGCACCGGCTGTGGCGCGCGCCACCGCAGTTCGCCTATTGGTGGCGCGGCGAAAGGAACCCCCTTGAAACTGTCGACTCCTCCTTCGCTTGCGCCCTCTATGGCGCCACCTTCAACCTGAACGATCGGTCCAGCGGGATGTGCTGCAGCATTCCCCCAAGGCAGGATCGATGCAGCAGATAATGCGAGCATATGGGAGAATTTCATCGTTGCGACCTCACATTGGTAGGCTCCAGCGGTCATTTACAGCAAAGCCATTCATCAACAGACCGGATGATGTCAACGCCCTCTGGTCTATAGCCTTTATCACCATCTTAGATTGGCAGCGCCCTTTCGGGACGCTGCCAATATCGTGTTCCAGCGAATGACACCTATTCTCGCGGGCGCCATCTGCTCATAAGATCGTCAGAAACGCAGCCGAACGCCTGCGGTGAAGTAGCGGCCTTCGATATCATAAAGACCGGCAAGAGTAGGAGAACCCAAGCCTGCCCCGAAAAAATTGGCAATGATGGGCGGCTGCTTATTGAAAAGGTTATTTACAGTTCCATACAGCTCGAACCGCTTCTTATCGCCAATTTTGAAGGTTGTGGTGATATCCGTATAGGCCACGGCCTTGATCTTCGGTTCAGCGAATACCGCGCCCGCGAACTGATATTGATCCAGCGACCCAATATAGCGTTCCTGGACGAACACGCCCCAAATATCCGCATCATAGCTCAATTGCAGATTTCCACGCCACTTCGGCCGTCCGAAACTGGCATCCTGCAGGCCTGCCCGTTCCGTAACGAGGCCGCCCGATGTGTCCTCAAACTTTATGAGATGTGATGCAAGCAGTCGAAGCGACATGTTACCGTCACCCAGAGGCCTTGTATAGGACAGGTCAAAATCGATGCCCGACGTCTTGCGTGACGCAAGATTGATCCTCTGGATCGTGATTTGGGAAATATTCCCGGCGCTATCGCGGGCTATCAGACCGCATGAGACGGTGTCGCCATTAGCACAGTCATCAAGCAGGCGTTGCGCATCCGCCAGGCTCAGCGCTCCATTGAGGCGGATATGGTAATAGTCGATCGAACCCTTCAACCCCGGGATGAAACCGGGAGAATAGATGGCACCGACCGTGAACGTGTTGCCAACCTCCGGCTGAAGGTTAGGATTGCCACGCGTAACCGTGGTTACATAAAGATTCGTCTGCCCGGTCTGAGCGTCTGAAAGGCCCGGCGCAAAGCCGGCCTGGTCACCGGAGAACAGATCTTCCAGATTTGGCGCACGAATATCGCGTGACCGCGTCGCGCGGAAGCGCAGCTCCTCGAAGGGCTGATAATTGATGCCAACCTTCCAGGTAGAGGCACCGCCGCTATACTTATAGTGCGTATAGCGGTAGGCGCCGTTCAGCTCCAGCGATCGGACAAAGGGAGCATCCTTGAAGATCGGAACATTAACTTCCGCGAACAGCTCCCTAATATCGTCCCTTGCCGCCGTCTCTCCGAAGTTCCCGGTCGAAAAGCCACCAACCTGACAGGTGCCGGTCGTAGGACAAATCGTGGTCGGAATGCCCTGCACTCCCGTCGCATTTATTTGCGTGAGTGCAATAGGGTTGGAGGTTGAGCGCACCAAGCGACGTCGATATTCCCCACCGACCGCGACATCGAGCGGACCCGCGGGGAGCATGACCACGGTTCCCTGCGCATTCAGCGTGAAGATATCCTGTTTGTTTGTCGTAACGCCGACGCTTGTTCCGGAGATGTAATCGCGCGCCGCATTGGACACGCTTCCTTCGCCAAACAGGTTGACCGGAACACAGCCAGGATAGGCGGTCGGGTTCGTCAGGGTGACACGGCAAACGATTTGACCGCTGCTCGGATCTCGGACTGCATCAGCAGCGGCGTAGATATTTCCAAATATCGGATTGTTCTCAACCCGATATATCACCCGAGACTCGCCATGGGAATAGTTCGCAGACCACGTCCAGCCGGGGCCTATCTTGCCGTCCAGTCCTGCATTGATGTCGAAGAAACGCAAGTTGTTATTGTTTGTGATGGCCCCCGTCTCACGGAGGTAGCGACCAAGCTGAAAGGAGGAAACGCCATTGGCGTCCATGAGATTTGTAACGGCCGGCGACAAATAGGCATTGTCCCGATAGATGGTGAACACGTTGCCGCCGCTGAAGTCATTGGAATAAATCGACGTGATCGACCGCGTCTTCGCTCCTGCGAAGCGGACATGCGCGCTCAGTTCATCGAGCAACTCGTAATCGACCCTGCCGAAAACCTTGTTGGTAAGGAGGGAGCCGAGAGGCGTGTTTTCATCATAGATGAAACCGTCACCGCCCCGGGACACGCTGGCAAAGCCATCCACAGGCTCGCCAAAATCATAGAGGGTCACTGCGCCACCCGGAAGGAACCGCAGACCGGCCAGAGGAGAGTCCGGGGTGGCTATGGGCAGAGCGCCGGTGGAAGGACTGACGATAACGCCGCCGTTCGTGACGGTGTTCTGGCGGATACCGGTCAGCGTCCGAAACGGTGAACTGCTATCCGAAAATCCAGTCAGATAGGCTGGATTACGCGAAAAGGGTCGGTCGCGATTGCTGCGAATGCCCCCAGTGCTGAAATGCTCAAAGCTCAAGGAAATGTGGCCGCGTCCACCCGCGAAGTTCGCACCTATTGCGGCACCAAGCTTATGAGAAGAATCGTCTCCATAAGTTGAAATTCCGTTTTGAGCGACGAGCTTCACCCCCGCAAATTTCGTGTCGGTAATGTAGTTCACCGCGCCGGATATGGCATCAGAGCCATAAGCGGCCGAGGCGCCGCCGGTAACGACGTCTACGCGCTGAAGCAACAACTCCGGCAAGAGGTTGACGTCTACAGTGCTTCCGGACGTGGGCGTTATGCGATTGCTATCAAGCAGGATGAGATTACGATCCGCGCCCAGTCCGCGCAAATTCAAAAAGGCGCCGCCGGAACCCGCAGAGCAACAGGCACCGCGACCAACTGAACCTGCGAATTGAGGAAGCTGGACAAGGGCGTCGGCGACCGTGGACGGGGCAGCGCTTTGGAGGGCCTCTACCGTCGATGTGGTTACTGGCGTAGGCTGACTATAACCATCGCGCTGGATGCGCGAGCCCGTGACGACGATCGCGTCTTCATTACTTTCACCATCTTGCTGGCCTGCCCCACCCGCCATCACGGCGTCCGCCCCGCTTTCACCGGCACTTTGCGCCTGAGCACCTTGCGTCAAAGCCAAGCCTGCGGCAGATGTCAGCAGTAAGTTGATCATGAACGAGCTTGCAGATCCCCGCATTTACACTCCCTTTTGTTCATTGAAAGCTCAACGCACCCATCGCACTATTTGTGCTTATTCGAACCGTTTAGCTTAAAAAAAATCCATCCACTCCACAGTAAAATAGGAAAATATTCAAAATATAATTATAGAACTTACCAAATATCGTTAAACTATTATGATAAAGTTGCGATTATGCGTACTTCGATCAAACCAATCCGCTTCTTGCCAAGCTCCAATTACCACGCGACGAGAGATTTGCCGGTTGCTTCGATCAAACGACGCCCTTCGCGATCGGGATCCATCAGAGCCTCGCATTGATCGTCAAAGATCATGACGGCACCTGTCGAGGACTTATATTTCGGCCAACTTGGAATCCCTGGGTGAGACGGATTGCCATTATGCGCGAACGCCGCCCACGCTTTGGACATCCGGTCTGCCAGTAAATAAGCAGGCAACCCTCCACCGGTCATGGCCAACCCCCTGTCGATATTGTTAAAAACGTAGGGAAGATCAGAATTGTGGTGGGCGAGCAATTTTCCATCGAGTACCGTTCCGCGCCGGCTAAACAGATAGACGTAGACATCCGCACTGTTTGCGGCCTGCCGATCGGCCTGTGCAGTAACCTCGATCCGAGGATCAATAATCAAGGTCTGGAGCTCGAAGGGACTGACATAGGGCTTCCACTTCCGATAGGCCGCCACAATTGCCCTGCCCTGCGTCTCGCCAAATGTCTTTACCGCAGAAGCAATCAATTGCCCCTCTGTCAGATCGGGAGCCTTCGGATTCCAAAAGGCGAGTGGCGTTTCGTTCGCCACAGATCCCACCAGCAAGGGGATGTTTGCCGCAGTTGCCGGCGCCCCAGGATCAAATGGATGCTGCGGCAAAAGGGCCCCATCGACGACCGGTCCGAAAGCAATTGCGGATGCCAAGGCGCCGCCCCCCTTTCGGACCTTTTCGTTCACGGATGCCGTGGCGGCAAGAAGCTGCGGCCATGAAACCGCCTGCAGCCCGGCGACGTCCGAAACTTTCAGTTCAGCCATAATAGCGCTTGCCCATTGCCGTGCGTCAGCCTGATTTTTTCCGCGCAACATGGAACCGCTTTGGACTATTGCCTTGTGAAACAGCCCCTTTGCACGGGGCATCGCCATCAACGTGGAGACCTTGGCACCGCCTCCCGACTGACCGAAGATTGTGACATTGTCGGCATCTCCGCCGAATTCACCGATATTGTCACGGACCCATTCCAGGGCGGCAATGATGTCGAGCATACCGACATTGCCCGACTGCTCGCATCTCGGATCGATGCCGGAGAGGTCGAGGAATCCGACGACGCCAAGTCGATGATTGAGCGTGACGACCACAACATCACCGGTCCGCGCCAAACTTTCGCCATCGTAAAACGGCAGTTCGTGCCCCGACCCGACCACGAAACCGCCACCGTGCAACCAAACCATGACTGGCCGCTTGCGGCTCGCGGCCAGCTCGGGAGTCCAGATATTGACAGAGAGGCAATTTTCAGAAGGATAGCCCTTATCCCACTGAAGCGTGAAATGATCTTCGTCGTTCTCCGGAGGGCCGCCTACATCTTGCGGCGAAACACCGCCATAGGCGCGCGAAGACCGGACACCAGTCCAGGGCACGGGCTTGCGCGGCGGCATGAAACGATTAGATCCACCGGTGTCCCTGCCATAGGGGATGCCCTTAAAGACATAAATGCCATCGCGATTATATCCCTCAACTCTTCCCGCAATGGTTGAAGCTTGCATTTCTGCTCCGGTCCGCACCGTCGAGATAAAGGGCATAGACAGTCCCGACGAAGCTGATGCAACTTCCGGCGCACTTCGGGCTGTGGCGGTCACTCCGGTCCCCGCCGAAACACCGGCAACCGCCGCACCGGCAAGAATTGCACGGCGATCAAAGGCTGGAGATGCTGATATTTTCATGGTCATTTTCTCAGCCCAAAATAAGCAACTCGACCACCGTCAAGAGCTTCCCCAACCTGCCGCCGCTCTGTGGTGAGCGTTCGCACCAACGCGATTGAGCGCGAAGATGATCAGAAGCTTAGAAAGGAAAATTTCGTTGTCAACGATATTACTTCAAAAGCTCGACAAGCGGCAGCCAGCCTAGCCGCACATCCCGTAAATATGCGGCAGCCTTAAGCCGCAATCAGACCCCAAGGAGCATTTTCACCCATCCCGCAGCCAGTCACGCCAGAAGAAAATCGGCAGATTCCCTAGGCATGGAAAAGCACGACATAACGTTCAGCAAAACGGCCAACCATGGGACGGGCGGGAGCGCGTCTATCGGACAGAATGAACCGAAGACCCCGAGGCCCTTTCAATTGCCTCGGACCACACGGCGTTCCGCTTCCAAGCCCAAAAGGACAACGCCCCTTGATAAACCAACAGGGACCGTGAATTCCCGACGAACTCGCCCGGCTCGTCCAGGAGGAATTCGCAGGTCGCGCCCGGCGCCGCATATTGTTTCGTTGACAACGACATTAACTTAGGAAATGATCTCCTTCTGAGGTCACGGGGCTAGATAGAAAGGGTGGAGTCCATGCGGAAAATGACATTTTTGGGCAAGGCAAGCATATTGGCTATCGCCCTTGGAGCACCGTTAACAGCCGCTGCGAGCGCTCGGGAGGCGTCAACAGCTGCCGAACAGCCGCAAGCGGGCGACCAGCAAATCCCCGGCGACATTGTCGTCACTGCTCAGCGGCGCTCGGAAAGCGCGCAGCGTGTCGGCATTTCACTGAGCGCATTGTCTGGCGATCAGCTTAGCGCGCTTGGCGTTTCCAATATGCAAGGAATTGTCCAGCAAATTCCAGCGCTTCGCGTTTCGAGTTTCTCGCCCGCATTCACTACGTTCAACCTGCGCGGCATTTCACAAAATAACTTTGCCGATAATCTCGAAGCCCCAGTCGCCGTCTATATCGACGACGTCTATATCGGCAGCATGAACGCGGTCAATCAGCCGCTTTTCGACGTCGACCGCGTCGAGGTGTTACGTGGTCCTCAGGGTACATTGTTCGGCCGCAACGCAACCGGGGGGCTTATCCACTATCGCACAAAGAAGGCGACCGAGGAGCAATTCAACGGCTACACCTCGTTCGGCTATGGCGAATTTAACGACTTCATTGCCGAGGGAGCGGTAGGCGGTGGCCTTGCTCCCAATATCCGGGCGCGCTTCGCGGCCCGATATGAGAAGGCCGATGGCTATGTGACAGCGGGCGAGTTTCCCGCCGGCGTACAGCATACGGGCAGATCGGCGTTCGGTGCGAATGGATATGTGCTGCGTGGCAATGTCCAAGTTGGCGGCAAGGGCCAGCCGGTTCTGCTGGACTTGACAGTGTCCTATTCCCAGGACACCGATGTTCCAACGGGCCAATATGTGGTGCGTACGGCAGAAGCGGATTCCACGAACGGCCTTGGCATCAATCCCTCGCCGATAATTACTGGGAATCCCTGGCGGCACGCGTCGGATTCCCAGAATACCGGCCTTGATCGCCAGATCTGGTTCATCTCGCCCAAAGCTCGCATAACGCTGAGCGATACCGTCGAGTTGAACTATGTCGGCGGCGTGGTGGATATGTGGAAGAACAACCGTGAAGATGCTGGCGGCGGCCTGTTCCCGTTCGATTATGCCACGGCTGCAAAATATACACAGTGGTCGCATGAGTTGCGCCTTTCGGGCACTAGCGATAAATTTCGTTGGCAGCTCGGCGGCTATTATTTAAATATCGATTTCAAGGGCAGTACCTCCAACTACGGGCCGGTCATTACTGGTTCCGAGAACGGCCTTATTGTCAGTGACGTCGGGCTTCGCTCGAAAAACTGGTCCGTCTTTGGTCAGGCTGAATATGATCTGACCGATCAGATCACAGTCATCGGCGGCCTACGCTGGTCAGAAGACCGAAAGTCGATCAATTTCGTCAATATCGGGTATAATCTGGACGGACTTCCCAGCCCGACCCTGTTGTTCGACATTGACCAGGCGATCGCTCAGAACCCAAGCTATGCAGGCACCAACCTCATCAAATACGGAGACTGGGCGGGAAGAGCCCAAGTTAATTATACACCACGGCCGGGCATTCTTCTCTACGCCTCGGTCAGCCGCGGAATAAAAGGCGGGAACTGGTCGCCCAATCCTCAGGTCAGTCTGGCGGATTTCAAGCACGGACCCGAAACACTGGTCGCCTATGAACTCGGTAGCAAATTAACGCTTTTCGGGGGTAAGGCGAAGCTCAATACCTCCATATACCGCTATGTATATGATGATTATCAGGCTTTCTCTCTGACCAATCTGGTCGCTCAGGTGACCAACTCGGACGCACGTTCCTATGGCGGGGAAATGGAGCTTTACGTCGCGCCCATCCGCAATCTGGATGTCAGCCTCGGAGCGGCCTATATTGATTCCCAGGTTGACTTTATTCCCGCTGTCATTCCCGGGACCGGCGTCAAAAATGCCGAATTCCCCCAGGCCCCGCGCCTCAGCCTCAATGGCCTTGTGAAATATAGTGTGCCGGTAGGTGAGGGCAAAGCCTATGCTCAGGTCGACGGGGTGTATAGCACCCGCCAGTTTCTTGAAGGTACTAACTCGCAAGTTTCGATCCAGAAGGCCTACTTCCTGGGCAATGCGCGGATCGGTTACAATTCTGACAAGGGCTGGAGTGTCGCCGCTTTTGTGCAGAACATATTTAATCAAGCATATCTGCAGTATAATCTCGACCTTGGTTCTGCGGGGTTCGTCGAGCAAGTCTATGGTCGGCCGAGGCAGATCGGTGGAAGCATTTCCTACTCCTTTTAAGGGGTAGGTTCACCGCGTTTTGCGTGGTGAGTCGACATCGGTGCGGGCCTCGATAGCGTTCCAGGCCGTAAACTCATAAATGTCGTTCGAGGTTTGAGGCGAAAAGGCCCGGCACAAGGAGAGATGGTGCAGGAATATGTCGATATTTCAAACCCTCGCGACGTCGGTATGGGCCTTTTTGGTCAAATCCGCAGGACGCCCAAATGGCTTTCATCTCGGGCCAAAATGCGCTTGCAAAGGTGTCCGACCTTCGCGGCGCGCATTTTGGCCCGATATGTTCGCCATTTTGGCGCCTCGGGCGTGCCATTGATGGGTTTACGGCCTAAGTCTTTTAGCCAAAAGGTTGGCTCACTGTGATCCGCGCCGTTTTCTGTCCACAGCGTTACCTCGCGCGCCTTGTGAAATGGCAGCTGGACAAACTTCATCATCCCGCGCCCCGGACAAATCGTCGCCTTGCGGCCTTGCGGTTTATCGGTCCTTTGGCCTGCTGCGTAGTGACGATGAGTGGATGTGCGACCCGGGCCGATTTTGGCGGCCTGTCCGCGCAAAAGGATGAAGATGCAGCCGAAAAATTGCACGCGGCTTTTCGAAACCCACCCCGAGAGGCACGACCGCAACTGTGGTGGCACTGGATCGGAGGAAATATTGCACCTGACAAGTTGATCGCCGACCTCGACTGGATGGAGCGGATCGGCATCAGGGGGGTGCATATTTTTGATGTCGAATTGCCCGGACCGCAGGTGGTTGACCACCCCTTGAAATACCGAACGCCCGAGTGGAACGCGGCCTTTCTGCAGGCTATGGAAGGCGCTCAGCGGCGCGGCATGTCGGTTGGCGTCGCAGCATCCCCTGGATGGAGCGAGAGCGGGGGCCCCTGGGTCCTTCCTGAAGATGCGATGAAGAAATTGACTTGGTCCACGCTGGACGTCCAGGGCGGGCAAGCAATCGACATCATGCTAGCCCCGCCCCCTGCCACGGTTGGACCATTTCTTGATGCGGCCCCTGCTGCGGACTTCTTTGCGGCAAAGGTTCCGCCACCGCAGCCATTGTACCGCGATGTAGCGCTGGTGGCGGTACCCATCAGACTTGGCGCCCCGCTACCGCGCCCAACCTTCAGCTTATCTGGAAAGGATGCCGACCCTTCGTCATTGCTCGACGGCAGGCTGACTACCGAAATGGATTTACCTTCCGGCACGACTTGGCTGCGTTACGATTTTCCCGTGCCCGTAACCGTGCGGGGATCAACCCTGGCGCAGCCGGCCAGCACGCCGATCGAACCGACGCAGGCTGCAGCCGTGCTAGAGGCCGACAGGGGCAAGGGTTTCGAAGCGATTGGTCACTACGAGCCTGGAAATTCCCCGCAGCAGACGATAAGCTTTGCCCCTGTACAGGCCCGGTCTTTCAGGTTGCGGTTCGAAAAACCGACCGCAAAAGGCACACGGTTGCTGGAGTGGCGCCTTTCCGCCGGTGCTAGCATCAATCAGTTCGAGACCAAGGCGGGCTTTGATCAGGCGACCGACTATATTGGACTGTCGACTGAACGCTCACTGGGCCTGAAGGCGCCAGCAGCAACGCAGGTTCAGGTTCTCACTTCCGCGATGGACGGCAATGGGCGGTTCCGCTGGCAGGCCCCCCCTGGCCTGTGGCGCCTTTATCGGTTCGGCTGGTCCCTTACCGGTAAGACAAATCACCCAGCCACGCGGGAAGCCACCGGCCTCGAAGTCGACAAGCTGGATGCAGAAGCGGTGCAACGCTATGCCGATGCCTATCTCAACGGACTGGCGGGTATCGCACCGCTCGGGCCCGATGGACTTAGCTCTATCACCGTTGACAGCATCGAGGTGGGCGCGCAGAATTGGACGGCGCACCTTGCTGAAGAGTTCAAGCGGCGCCGCGGCTATGATCTCACCCCGTACTTACCCGCCCTTGCGGGAACTATCGTTGGCGACAGCGACCAAAGCGATCGCTTCCTGTTTGATTGGCGCCAGACTCTGGGCGAGCTGCTCAAAGAGGCTCATTATGGCACTTTAGCGTCCGCCGCCCGGAAGCGGGGCATGACAAGTTACATGGAGGCAATGGAGTTTGCCCGCACCGCGCAAGGCGACGACATGGCTCTGCGCCAATATGCCGATATTCCGATGGCAGCTATGTGGAGTTTCCCGGGCGCAAGCGATCCACTCGACACGGCCTTAGCGGATATGCGCGGCGCTGCGTCGATCGCGCATATCCATGGACGGCCACTCGTGGCCGCAGAGCTCTTAACCTCCATGGACCAACTATGGCAGTTTTCTCCATCAGATTTGCGTCCGATGATCGACCGTGCATTCGCAGCCGGCATCAATCGCCCAATCATTCACAGTTCAGTCCATCAGCCAGGAAATCCTGGGAAGCCAGGACTTACCTTGGGAGTCTTCGGTCAGACCTTCAACCGCACCGAGACCTGGGCGGAAATCGCGCGCCCTTGGATCGACTATATTGCGCGCAACGCTTACCTGCTCCAGCAAGGCAAAAATGTCGCTGATATCCTTTACGCATATGGAGAGGACACACCGCTCGTTACTCTCTATGGCGAAGGTGGACCGAAGGACGTTCCGCCAGGATTTGCATATGACTTTGTCGACGCATCCAGCTTACGAGAAGCGGTAAGTGGAGAAAACGGCCATCTTGTCACCAAAGGTGGTGCAGAATATTCATTGCTCTGGCTAGGGGGGACATCCCGTCGGATAACCCTCGCCACATTGCGCGCACTCGACAGGCTGACACTTCAGGGAGGCATTGTAGCGGGTCCGCGGCCAGTCGGTTCGCCCAGTTTGGCGGACGATTCCGCTGTGGTCACGGCCCTGATAGATCGCTTGTGGAACCCTGCATCGCCTCGAATTATTGAGTCAGCCAGTCTCAAAGAGGCTCTGGATCGATTGCGCATTGAGCCCGAAATCAGCGCAGATGGGAACCTCGCTTTCGTTCACCGGCGGTCGCCGGAAAGTGATTTCTACTTTCTTGCGAACACGGGTTCGTCGGGCATTCAGACGGTCACGTTTCGGGGGATGAGCGGCTTGGTGCCACAGCTTTGGCATGCAGAGGATGGAACGAGCGAGAGGGCCATTTGGGCGCCCAGTCCAAAGGGTACGAATGTGACCCTGACACTCCCTGCGAAGCGTTCAGTCTTTGTCCGATTTGCCCACGGGCCCGCGCTCCACGGAACCAGGGCTCGCGATAGCGTCATCGCGCAACTCGACGGCGGATGGACATTTGAGGCGCCTGGCCATGCTGTTCAGACCGTCACCCTCGGCTCCTGGACTGAACCAGGCTCAGGTGGATTAGCAACATTCAGCGGCACGGCCTCCTATAAACACCGTTTCGCGCCCCCGCCGCGCGACCGCCGGCGAGATGAACGCCTGCTTCTGGATCTGGGAAATGTTGGCGATGTCGCCGAGATCATACTCAATGGCCGGTCGGTCGGAACGCTGTGGGAAGCCCCATGGCAGATAGATATCAGCGATTACTTCAGACACGGCGAAAATAGCCTTGAAGTCCGCGTCACGAACCTCTGGATAAATAATCTCATTGGCGAGGCTCGGGCCGGTCGGCAGAGTTTCGGCGTACCTGCGAGCGAAACGGCGCGACCCTCAGGGATCCTGGGTCCTGTCCGGCTGATCAGGCGGACCTCGGAAGACTGAAGCGGAAATTGGGAGATGTGCATATTGCCGCCCGCGAAATTCAGGCGGTGCGGGCTATATCAGGCCGGGTTACTGTCCTCATCAAGTCTTCAGATGTCCTAATCGGCAAATGATAGCGCAGGACTATGGCAAGGCCCGACTGACAATGCTCAAGCGATTGAAAAAGATACACTTTCTCTGAAAATGGGCTGTTCTCGACTTATGTCTGCTCGCGCCAGGTCAGGCCAGCCGGAGCAATTCGGTCGCGTCGTCACTCTTCTCGATGTTGAGCACGAGATTCTATGCCCTACCGATCGTCTAATTGCTGGGCACACGAGCTGCTGACGAGCCCCCTCTCCCTTAATCCGCTCTAGACAGCTCGACATTCAGCCCTGACGGCCTGCAAATGGCACTTTTCCGTGCTTCCGGTGCTCACCTACTTTTAGTACGCTGCGCTCCGGGTCACGGAAAACCACCATTTTCGGCGCGTCATCATCTGAATGTCGATCCGTCCTAGGCCAATGAATCGGATAGAAAGCTCGCTTTCAGTGCCTGCCCATCCTGAAGGGCCAAAGGCGCTCATTTTGCATCTGGTCCCAGATATCCCCCGGTTTGATCATCCAAGCGCTTCTCGTGAAGAAAGTCGGATAGCTGGTTGCTCACGTCCAGATTGTTCAGGTCGGACATCGGGAAATGCGTGTTTCCGCAAATCCCTATAGCAGGTAGGTCGACGATCCTGACGTCACCGCCATAACGCTTGACCGTGTCTGCGAACTGTTGCGCGCGAAGCCGCACCATTCGCCAAAGCTCGATTCCATAGTCATTGCCGGGCTTAGTCGAGATGTTATCACCGAAGACGATCATGATCGGCATTTTGGTCAGGTTCTTAAAGGCTTCTTTTGATACGAACTGCGGCGCCATGAACTTGGCCAGCAATTCGTTTTTCGTAGGGATGTCCGCTACTTTCTCGCCTTCCGGAAAGGCATATTCACCGGGTTCATAGGCAACCACGGCCTTCACCAGGTTCGGCACCAACATGGCGGTCGCCCACCCATATTGTCCGCTATGGCTGTGCGAAAGAAGCACTGCCGGACCAGTTCGTCTCAGCAAATCGGCCATCGTCCTGGCTTCGAAATCCCTTTGCTCTGCGCTGGGGAAGAGCTCAGCTCCCGTGTTGAATGTCTGCTGCCTCAGAAACTGGTCGATCGAGGCGGGGTCCTTAGGGAACTGCACGCCGGGGAAAAACGTCGGAAGTCCAGGGGGCGTCCATACGCCCATTCGAAAGTTCGCCCAGAGACTGCTTTCTGTGGCGCTCGGATTATGGTTTGTGGAACCTTCGTGCGCGGAGGTCTTCCCGGCCCTGCCTCGTCTGGGCTGGTCCACGATGAAGACGGACCAGCCACGACGCGGGAAAATATGGTCGAAACCGTCTCGTCCATCGGGTGTGGTTTCCCAGGTTTTACCCGACTGCCCGGAACCATGCCACATGACCAACGGCAGATCTCGGGAATGCGTAGGGATATAATATTGCACATATCCGTGATCGCCGTGGAATGTTTCCCCATTTGGAGATCTGTCCACGGAACCTCCAAACATGAAGCTACCGAAGCGCTGGAACTCTATCGGGCCGGCATTCGCCCCACTCTCAGCGGGGGCCTTCGCCTTTGAGGGAGCGGGAACGCACTGACGCGCCCGGGCGGCGCCAACCTGCAGCGCGAGTGGCAAGGCGAGAGCGAGAAGGCTCAGGTTTTTGGCAACTCTTTTCAAAATTCATCTCCCCGCCGACAACGTTGGCATCCTTAGGCCCGATTCTCGATATGATTCATGCGTCCAAGCCTATGCGTTCGGCATGCGTGCCTTGGGGTGCCGCGCTCGAGGGTATCGGGGCGCTATAGGAAACCGGCATGCTATATTCGTACCAACGCAAATCGTTGAGGGCCGCGCGAGCCTGTGCGCCGGGGTCGTCCTCGACGCGACTTTCCCGATTGAGTACCATCACGGCTTTTCGGTCCTGACCATATTGCGGCCAGCGCGGCAGAAACCTGTTCGCGGGATTTCCGCTCCGGGCGAAGCCAGCCCAAGTCGCCATCGTTATGCGCCGCATAGGCTCAAGATCTGCGCCCGTGCCCACGAAGTTGGACGCAACTGCGGTCGTCCCGAACAAGAATGGCAGTTCGACCGCATGGGGCGATCTCAAGACGCCGCCCATCACCGGCGTTCTCCAATCGAAAAGATAAGTGAAGACTGGCGCCTGTTGCGATTGAAGCAGAGCCTCGCGGCGGGTGTTGCGAACATAGACATAATCCGTGCCGATCGCCGACAACAGATCGCTTGGCGAAGCAGCCGGCGTGGCGTCACGATAGGCTTCAATAACCCGATCAGCATCAGCGGCCTGGAGATGCAGGAGGCGGGCTACGCGCTCCTTCACGTCTGCTGCATTCAGCAGAAAGCTGCGCGGATCGCGAGCCATGGTCCAGCGCGCTTCGGTAGCGACATTGCCTATCATCAGAGGAATGCCAACGGCAGAAGCTGCAGGATCGGGATCAAAGGGATGCCGGGCAAAGGTCCGGTCATCGATAATCGGCCGATGAGCGGTACGTGTTCCGCTCATTGCACCCAGAAGGCGAGCTACGGGAACCTCCTGCAGCGACCGTCCGGTCGGTCGCCCCAGACCGAGCTTTCGCGCGATATCATGGGCCAGCCGCGCAGCCTCCTCCGGTTCCGTCAAGCGAAGCGAACCGCTGCAACTCTGGGCGATGCCCTTGTGCAGCAAGTCGCGAGCACTTGATGCGGCCAGAAGCGAAGTCACTTTCGCCCCTCCACCGGACTGGCCAAAAGCGGTGATATTCGTCGGATCGCCGCCGAACGCAGCGATATTGTCACGCACCCATCGCAGCGCCGCAATCATGTCGAGCACGCCCGCATTGGTGGAGTCGCCGAACTGCTCGTCCCGATCATCCAGCCAGATGAACCCGAACAGATTGAGGCGGTGGTTGATCGTGACCACCACCACATCTTCCTCATGGGCAAGCCTGCTCCCGTCAAAGCCAGGAGCAGTGCCAGCGCCCTGAGCCCAGGCGCCGCCATGCAGCCATACCATGACCGGGCGCCGGGCTGCATGTGAAGCAAACGGAGTGAAAATATTGAGAAATAGGCAATCTTCGCTGACCGGCTCGATTTGCTCATACCATGCAAAGAGCGGATCATGGGACGTGATTAATTGTGGGGCGGAATATCCTGGAGTGAACGCATCGCGCACTCCTGCCCATTTTTCGACCGGCTGAGGTGGGCGGAAGCGGTTCGTGCCGCCTGTGGTCGCTCCGTAGCGCACCCCTTTGAAAACCTGCACGGGGCCGACTGTCTGTCCACGGATCTTGCCGTTCGCAGTCTCTACGACGTCGGTTGTCTTTGCCCAGACATCGATTGGGAAAAAACCCGCAAATCCGGCACCGCCGATCGCGGAAATCAGATCACGGCGGGCGATGTGCCCGGGCCTGCGGTCGCCTCGCTTGACGGCTGTCGGCTGAAGTTCGCAACCAGCTGCATTATCTTGAATTGGGCCGATTTTCATGCCGATAGCATTATAGAAAAAAGACTGGCGATCACGACCAGCTTTCGAAAAGAGGTCGTGATCGCCATGGTGCCCCGGTTAGAACTCGACCCTGATGCCGGCGTTGAAAATCCTGCCGAGCGTATCATAGATATTCGAGTTCGTAGGAAGCGCGCCGTAGGAGAGGATGCCCGGCGTGCCTCTCGGGGCAATCCCCGGATCCTTGTTGAAGATATTCTGAACGTTGAAATATACTTCAGATTTCATGCTTCCGATGGTCGGCCGGAAGGTGAGTGTACCATCGAGATAGAAGGATGCCGGCGCGGTATTGTTGTCGACCGTCCGCAATATCCCTGTGGGAAGTGCGGCGGGACAATCGGTCGAACATTCGATCTGGCCGTTACTCCACTTCCCGCCGCTGGTGCCCCGCCCGATGAGGGTAACCGCATAGCTATCCGCGTCATAGGTAGCGGACAGACGATAGCGGAATTTCGGCAAGGAGCCGATCGCGGGCGTCAGATTGTTGACCGCGAAATCTCCCAGATAGTTGATCGGCGGCGAGATGCCGTCGCGCGACTCGGCCTTCAGGAAGCGGGTCGCCATCGCCCGCAGAGACAGGATAGCATTGCCAATCTCGCGACGATAAGACGCCTCGAAATCGATCCCGCGGAAGTCCTGCGACGCGAAGTTGAACCAGGTGTTGTTGATCTGGGTGATCGCGCCATTTTCCCGGGTCACGGCCGCGCAGAAGGTCGTGTTGCCAAGGCCGCACTGATCCACGATCGTCTGGGACGAGACCGTTCCGATCGCATCCTTGAGCTTGATGCGATACCAGTCGGCAGAGAAGCTGAAGCCAGGCAGGAACTGAGGTTCCAGAACCACGCCAAATCCGGTCGTGTCCGCCTTTTCAGGCTTCAGGTTGGGGTTGCCGACGGTGAACTGGAGCGCGAGTGGATAGGTAACCGCCGGGCTAACGCTGCGGTCGATGACGGGAAGCGTCGCGAGGAGGCCCTTGGTGAACAGTTCCGCCATGGCGGGAGCACGGATATCACGCGACTGCGATCCGCGGAACCGGACGCCGCTCACAGGCTCCCACAGCAAGCCGACCTTCCAGGTGGTGACATAACCCGACGTGCTATATTCGGTCGCGCGAACAGCTCCATCGATCTTCAACAGACGAGTGAATGAGGCGTCGCGGATTAGCGGTATCGCGGTCTCCAGGAAGCCTTCGGTCACGTGATACTGGCCTTTGGTCGCCAGGAAATTGGTGGACCAGCCATGAGCCACGTCGACCGATCCGTTGGGCAGGGTACTCGTTCCACGGACAGAAAGCTCGTCCACGACGCCCCGGAGCTTCTCGCGGCGATGTTCGATGCCGGCCGCCATTGAAACAGGGCCAGCCCAAAGGTCGAACGGTTCGCCGGTGATCATGGCCGAGAACACATCCTGCGTGAACTTGTTGTCACGCGTGGGAGAACCCCACACATAGTCTTCCACGCCTGGATCCAGTTTGCCGTCATAGCCAATAAGGTTGATCGGCAGACAGCCATTGCCCGGGTTCGTCAACGTGGATCGGCAGACGATCTGGCCATTGGCAGGGTTGACGACGGCGTCGATACCCTGCGTGAAGCGCTCGACATTGAACGAACCGGGAATGATTTCATGTGTCTTCGCGACCGAATGCAGGCCATAGAAATTCCAGTCGAACGACCGCCCGAACAAGTCGACTTTCCCGCTCGCACCCGCAGAAAACCTGTTGATTTCGCGATCGGCGCCGCCACCGAGCGGGCTGGCCTCGCTGACCGTTCCGAGCAACACGCTGTTGACGGTGCTCAATTGCGCAAGCCTTGCCGGATCGTTCGCCAGCGCGGCCCGCAGATAGGCGTTGTCGGATGCCAGCCTGAGGCTTCCGCGGTTGTTGCCGCTGGCGGCGTTCGGACCTATCCAGACCTGCGTCGCCAGACTTCCGATCGTCTCGCTCTTGAAGTGCTGGAATTGAGCGAAGACGTTGATATCATCGGTGACATCGTAATCGGCTCGCGAGAAGACGCTCAGGCGGTTGAAATTGGCGTCAAGCGTATAGAGCGGCGAAAGGTCGGACCGCCGCCAGTCGCCACCAATCATATATTGGCTCGGCCGGTTGGCGTCGGTGACACCATATTGGAAAGCGTAGGGCGTGCCGGCATTGGTGAAGGCCGTCCCAACGAGCGGCGAATTGTAGGTGACGGTATTGCCGGTGCCTAGATAGACCCCGCTGATGATGCCGCCAGGCGTCGCGCCGGAGGGTCCCGCATGGTCGTCACCATTGAAGCTGCTGATGAACTGGGGCACGTTCGGATTGGTCGTCGCGTTATATGCCGGATTGTTGACGTAAATCGGCGCGCCATATTGCCACTCGCGGGGCGGTCGCTTTCCGGCGGCGAGGCGGTCGCGATACTGACGACCGACCCCCTTGTTCCACTGATACTCGGCACTGACAAGGAAATGACCCCGGCCGTCCGCGAACTTGGTGCCATAAGTCGCAGCGATTTTGTAGTTCGGGTCATCGCCGTAGGTCGTGATACCCCCCGACAACTCGGCCTTAAAGCCGGTATATTTCTTGTCGAGAATGAAGTTCACGACGCCCGCGAGGGCGTCCGAGCCATAAAGAGCCGATGCGCCGCCGGTCACGACGTCCACCCGCTGGATCAGCTGCTGCGGGAAGGAGCCGGCATCGGTTTCGCCCGTCTGGGTAACGGACACCGAGCGTTGTCCATCGAGAAGGACCAGGGTCCGCTGGGAACCGAGCGAACGAAGGCTCGGCGAAGAGATGCCGCTGGTGCCGTTACTACCCTGAATGGCACGCGAGCGGAGTGTCATGGAACCGGAAATCGACGGAACCTGGTTGACGAAATCATCGATGGTGCGCGGGGCGGCGAGCTTGATATCCGCAATGCCCAGAACCTGCGTCGGCGTAGGCGCATCATAGCCGTTGGTTCGCAGACGCGTGCCGGTGACGGTGATGTCCGCTGTCGACACTTCCCGCGAAACTGGTGAGCCGCCCTGAACCGCGACTTGAGGCGCCTCTTGAGTAGCAGTTTCAGATGCCTCCTGCGCGAATGCCTGCTGCTGACAAAGCATAACTCCTAGGATGTTGATCGCGCAGGCAGACAATAACCGCATTCGACATGCTTCATTCATGCTAGCATGAAATCCCTTTTTCACACCATTCTCCCAATATTATTTTTGTTCGGATTATATTTCGCTGTTAACTAGAATTTATATTTGATTTATTTCCGAAATAATTTAATTTTAGCAATATATATTGATAATGGACATTAAAACCACAAACCGCGGCCGATGGAAGTCCGTCATTTTGAGGAAGACCTTTGCGTCTCACGCAAAATCGGCTTTCAGCAAATGATTGACGCACGTGTACGCCGCACTGCATGATCGCGACAGCGGGCGATGATAGATCGAACCTGCATGGATCAATTCACTAACCTTACCAGGAGAGGGGCAATGATGGCTCATTGTGCCATTTCACATCGCGAAGACGCGCGATTCCTCTTCCTGCTGTCGGACATGACGACTTCGTTCAGCCTGCATCCTGTCGGCTTCGAGCGATGCAAAGCTGCTTCGCGCTGCGATGAAGCCGCGCGCAGCCAGCGCTTCTGCCCGTTAGAGCAGATTCCGATCCGATTGCATCGGATCGATTGCTCTAGATTTTTGATTTAACGCGTTTTCCTAGTCAGCATGCGATTTCACCTGCTTGGAAAACGCTCTAGGATAACATGATGGCAAGTCCCGGTCATATCATGGCGGCCCAGGCGCCTGGAAACGGCGAAGACAGCGTGAAGAACGGCGCGTCCCGGCGCACAAACTTCCGATGGTTTGTGCTTTTCGTTGTCGCACTCACCTATTTTCTTGGTGGAGCGGATCGAGCGAACCTAGCTGTCGCCATCCCGTATATCAAAGCTGACTTTCATCTGTCGAATACGGCTGTAGGAACGGCAGCAGCCGTCTTCTTCATCGGGGTGACGATTATCCTCATCCCGGCCGGTTTCCTGTTTCAGAAATTCGGCGTTCGGATGATCATCGCGTTTGCCGTGCTGTTGACATCGCTGGCGACGTTTTTGAGCGGAATGACCAATTCCGCCATTCAACTGCTCATTGCGCGTTTTCTCCTCGGCCTTGCGGAGGGGCCACTCCCCATTGGCGGCCTGACGATGCTCAATAGGTGGTTTCCGGCACGAGAGCGGGCAACGGCGGTGGGCATATTTTATGCGGCGTTCAAGCTTGCCCCCGCGCTGGTGCCGCCGATCGCGGCTGCGATCATATATAGTTTTGGATGGCGCATGGTGTTCGTGGCGTTTGCCGTTCCGGGTATCTTCGTCGCAGGCATCTGGATGCTCCTGAGCGACTATCCGCGCCTGAGCCGGCGATCGAACGACGCCGAAGTTAACTATATCAATGAAAATACCGCGAGCATTCCAACAGCCAAGCAGCAGGGCGCGCGAAGCTTCCCCATCCTCGACAAGCTCATTCGTGCAAGGACGATCGAGCCCTTGCGTTCATCCAGACAGGTCTTTCTGTCCGCAAATCTCTGGGGTTGCGCCATAGCATATGGCATGATGACCGGCCTGACCTACGCTATCATGACATGGGTGCCGACCTATTTGATCGAGGTAAAAAAATACTCGATCCTGCAGATGGGGATTGTGGCTTCCGCTCCGTGGATCGGCGCGGTGATCGGGTCCATTCTTGGCGGAATCCTTTCCGACCGAGTTTTCGGCGAACGCCGCAAGCCGGTCATGCTGATTGCGGCTGGCGCGACGATCTTCACCATGTATGCTCTTGTGCTCGCGCCCAATAACCCCATTGCTCTTGCGGCAATGCTGGTTGTGACGGGCGTGCTGCTCTATATCGGCTACTCAACCTTTGTCGTGTATCCCATGGGACTGGTCAGCCCGGAGAAGGTGCCTCTGGCGATCGCGATCATCAGTACCCTAGGCGCTCTGGGCGGCGGCCTGTCCCCTCTGGTGGTTGGCATCATCCTCGACCATTCGAGTTGGAGCGTGGCATTCGCCTTCCTCTCCTTCTGTTCGATCGCCGCGTTCATTTTGACCCTTTTGATCGTAGAGCCGCGCCGGTTGAATCACTAGGCCGTAAACTTATCAATGCCGCGTTCGAGGTTTGAGGCAAAAGGGCCCGGCACAAAGAGAGAGGGGGGCAGGAATATATCGATATTTAAAGCCCGCTCGACGCCGGGATGAGCCTTTTTGGTCAAATCCGCAAGACGCCCAAAATGGCTTCCATCTCGAACCGAAATGCGCATCGGTTATTGAAGCTTTGCCCGGATCGGGCGGTCGCCTGGGTTATCTGCTTGGACATCATGTGATGTCATGCTTAGGCAGCTGGAGGCGGACGTTGCATCGACCGTACCCTCTCGACAGGATGGGAGCGGGCCTGGATGCCCGCTCCCATTACCGGTCAGGCAAGCGTGCCGGCGCGCGCATCCGCTTTCCTACCGGCCACCGGCACGTTTACCCGTACCGTCACGATCTTGCTTCGCGGATCGTTTGCGCGCGTTGTGGGATCGAAGTCTGGGGGGGTTAGGCACATGAACAGCGTTCGGCCATCCGCGCCGCCCAGGCAAACGGCGTAACAGTTCATCTCTGCACCGATCTGTTCGACGATGCCGCTGCCGGGCATCAGCCGCACCGCACGCGGATTTATGAAGTCCGCAGCCCAGACCGCGCCTTCCTCATCTACATCGGAGATACCATCCGGGCCGATCTGCATCTGTGCCATAGCTTCTGCCGGCTTGCGGCTTTCGACCAATTGGCCCACCGCTGACCAGTCACGGACCTCTGACAAGCTGCCGTCCTCCATGATGTCAAAGGCCGCGAGCCGCTGGGCGAAGGATTCAGCAACGACTAATGTCCTGCCGTCGATGATCGTGGACCCGTTCGGGAAAAAGAGCGGCTTCGAAACGGCTGTCGCCGTTCCGTCCACATCCACCCGAAAGATGGGCACGGGCTTCAACGTGTCGTGTTCCATCAGGGCGAAGCCATGGCCGCCGACCCAAGCGCGCCCCTGCGCATCGACCACCATGTCGTTCAGCCAGTAGGGCGTTAGGTCCGATAGATCGGCATGTTCGATCAGCTTGCCGTCCTGCTCCCGCCGCATAATTCGGCGATCCTGCATCGACACGAACAGCAACCTGCCGTCCGGCAGCCAGCCGAGGCCAGAAGGTTCATGGTCATGCTCCACCTCGATGCGCAGGTCTGATCCATCCTCGTTCACCGAATAGATGCGGTTGCGATAATGGTCGCAGAACCAAAGCCGCTCTTCATGCCACCGGGCATTTTCGGTTAAGGTCATACCATCGACGATCGTCCGGGCTCGCGTCATTCTTCACTCTCCTGTCGTGTATTCCGCATGGGTCTGATTGACTATTTTTCGGCCAGCATCGCGGCAGCCTTTTCGGCGATCATCACCGCCGGAGCATGCGTGTTTCCTGACGTTATGCGGGGCATGATGGACGCATCGGCGACCATCAGGCCATCTATGCCGCGCAGGTTTAGGCGCGCATCGACCACCGCGCCGGAATCGGTCGGCGGCCCCATCCGGCATGTTCCAACCGGGTGCCAGGATGTACCCCCACTGGTCCTGATATAATCGACGAGATCGGCGTCGTTGACCAATTCGCGGCCCGGCGCCTGCTCCGCCACGATCCGCGCCGCCATGGGCTCAGCGGCCAGTATCTTGCGCATCAGCCTGATACCGATCAACAACCGTTCCACATCGTCGACATGGGACAGATAGCTGGGTTGGATGGCGGGGGCTTGCTCGGGGTCCGGCGAGCGGATGGCGATGTGCCCCCGCGATTTCGGCCCCACCAGTACGGTCGCCCCACTGATTCCGGGAACACTCCCGATCACCGCCTTGCCGCTGGGGAGGAAGGTCGCCGTCATTGGTCGGATGGCGAGTTGCAGATCTGGCTGCGGCGCTTCGGGTGAACTCCGGACATAAGCGCTGACCGCCGAGGTTCCCATCGCCAGATAGCCGCCCCGGGTCAGAAGGTATTTGGCGCCTTGAAGATATTTGCGCCAGCCGAGCAGTTGGGCGTTGTAGGAACTGTCCGGCGTGACATGTAGCACGAAGGGCGCGTTCCAGTGATCCTGAAGGTTGCGGCCGACACCGGGCAGATGATGCAGAGTCTTTATGCCCGCCCGGTTCAGCACCGCTCCATCGCCTATGCCCGACAAGTTCAATATATGCGGCGACCCCACCGCCCCGGCGCTCAGAATCACCTTGCGGCGCGCCTTGGCGGTCCTGATCGTGCTACCGGCAGAATATTCGACGCCCGTCGCGCGCCCTTCCGTGACCGCGATTCGCCGCACCAGTGCGTCGGTTAGCACAATAAGGTTCGGACGCCGCAAATGAGGGCGGAGAAAGGCGGTATAGCTCGATTCCCGTCTCCCCTCGCGGATGGTGAATTGCTGATAGGCCACGCCTTCAAAGGGTGGGGCGTTCAACTCCGCGATCGCAGGGATTCCAAGGGTCGTTGCCGCCTTCAGGAAATCGGTGGTGGCCGGATGACGGATGACCGGATCGCTCACCCGCATCTCCCCGCCTCGCGCATGGAACGGCCCGCCGCCACGCACATTATCCTCGGACCTCAGGAAGAAGGGCAGCACCTCGTCCCAGCTCCACCCGGGATTGCCGAGTTCAGCCCAATGATCGAAATCCCTGGGATGCCCGCGCATATAGACCATGCCGTTGATCGCGCTGCTGCCTCCCAATGTCTTGCCGCGCGGCCAATAGACGCTGCGTCCGCAAAGCGTTTCCACCGGCTCTGTATCGAAACACCAGTTGAATCGGCGGTGATGGAAGAGAAAACCCAATCCCGCCGGCGCGACCAGCCAGAAGCTTCGAGGCAACGGCCCCGCCTCCAGCAGCAGCACGCGGCAGCTGGGATCTTCGGAAAGGCGTGCGGCGATGACACAACCTGCGGACCCTGCCCCGATCACGACAAAATCAAACTCGTCCATCCTCTCGCAATGCCTTCGTACATATTTTCCGGATAATCCCTTGAGGCGCATGATTGCCCGTTCGTCGGCATTCGCAAAACCCCCTGACTGGGGGACAAGATGTCAGAGAAACCGGCCTGATTAGGCCGTAAACTCATAAATGGCGCGTTGGAGGTTTGAGGCAAAAAGGTGCAGCACCAGGAGAGAGGGCGCAGGAATATGTCGATATTTCAAGCCTTCTCGACGCCGGGATGGGCCTTTTTGGTCAAATCCGCAGGACGCCAAAATGGCTTCCATCTCGAACCAAAATGCGCTTGCAAAGGTGCCCAACCTTCGCGGCGCGCATTTTGGCCCGATATGTTCGCCATTTTGGCGCCTCGAGCGCGACATTTATGAGTTTACGGCCTAGGTGCGCCGGTCAAGCTCGAGAGGCGTCTTCCAATGCATTATAGGCACGCAGATACCACAGCAGCAGCTCGCGGTGACAACCGATCGACAGGCGCTGATAGAGACGCTTGCGAAAGGACGTCACCGTCTCCACGCTGACCCCAAGATCGACCGCGATCGACCCAGCCGACAAGCCATAGAGCAAACGAGCGCCAGTCTGCTGCTCGCGTGGCGGCAAGTGGACGGGCGCCTGCCGCATCACGGTTTCGATCACCGACAGGGAAGTCAACGCGGCAAGGACATCGTCCCGCTGCCGGCACAGGCTGACATTGCGCGCTAGCATGGGCAGCACGATTTCCGACGCCGCTGCAAGCCGGTCGATCTGCTCCGCCCCGAACGGCCGATCCTTTCCAACGCGCACCGCAGTCAGTGCGACGCCGACCGAGCCTTCGCGCTTATAAAGCAGCAGCCGCTCTGCAAACTGTTCCTGGTCCCAATGCTCGCGCAGCTCGCGCGATGGCACGCCGGCAGCGTCCGTCCACAACAGGAGCGGCGCGCTCTCGTCCACCGCGCCAAGCTGTTGCAATGTCGTGTCGTGGCGCCAGAGCCCGCGGCGCATATAATTATCAAATTGCTGGTCAGCGAGCCTACCGCCGTCATGACTTATACTGGCGATCACGGCGGGCTGGCTATCCTCCATCAGGAAGACGTGCAGATGTTCGACGCCCGCAATCGTGGCGAGGCTATTGGCCAGGGCGCGATAGAAGCTGCTCGATCCCAACGCCGCGATGAGCGAAGGCAACTGGCCGTTGAACCCCGCCGGCGGGTGGCCCCGTCCCTGCCATAGCAGACCGTCTCCGATCGCGCGTGCTTGTGTCATTGGCTCTCCTGGCAGCGCTCCGCTTGTTTTCGTTCGACTATGCTTGCGTCGGGACGGCCGAGCAAGGCTTCGCATGACCGCGGACGTCCCACCGATCGCGCAGCAGCTTTCCGCTACAGGCAAAGCCACCGCCGCGTCATGTCCCCCGATATGGGGATTTGTTCCGTACCCAGGATTTGCGACCAGCAGCGCACAGACCGGGTTCGCCAAGGCGCATCCGGTTGAAAAAAGAATATCCGGGAGAGTCCTATGCCGAAATTTACCCGCATCGCGCCCCTTGCCATTAGCGCCGCGCTCGCTCCCTGGTCGGCCTGTGCCGAGCCTGCGAGCGACCCGGCCCCTTCGCCTGCGTCCACAAATCGCTCAACAACCGACACTGCCCCAGCAAGCGGACCGGCCCAGTTCGGCATCAGCGACATCGTCGTGACCGCCAACAAGCGCGAGCAGCGGCTGAACCTTGTCGGCGTCACCGCAGCCGTTCTCGGTGGTGAAGCGCTGCAACGGCAGCAGATCAGTTCGCTCGCCGACATTGCCGCGCGGGTGCCCAGCCTGTCCTATGCCGCCGCGCCGAATGGAACGCCGGTCTACACGCTACGGGGCGTCGGCTTTTACGAAACGTCGATCGGCGCCTATCCGTCGGTCAGCATCTATCTGGACGAGATTCCTCTCGCTTTCCCCGTGTTGACCAATCATTCCACCTTCGACCTGGAACGGGTCGAAATATTGAAGGGGCCGCAGGGCACGCTTTTCGGTCAAAATTCGACCGGCGGCGCTATCAACTATATTGCTGCAAAGCCGACCGCCCAGTTCAGCGCCGGGGCGCAGGCCACCTACGGCCGCTTCAATCAACTGGATGTGGAAGCTTTCGTCGGTGGCCCACTGACCGATGCGCTGCATGCGCGCTTCGCCAGCCGGGTCGAAACCGCAGACGGCTGGCAGATCAGCGACAGCCGACCTGGTGACCGCAATGGCAAGTTACGCAACTATATGGGCCGCTTCCAGTTGGCCTATGACGCCGGCACGGGAGTAAGGCTGCTCTTCAACGCCAATGGCTGGAAAGACAAGAGCCAGACCCAGGCCGCGCAGTTCATCGCGCTGCAGTTCCAGAACGAAAATCTGTCCGATCCACCCGGACAGTTCCGCAACCCCGCTGTCGCCGCCACCCCCTTCAGCGCGCTGGAACCGCGTTCGGGTGACTGGACGACGACCTCGGTCTATTACGACCATCGCATCCCCTTCTCGGACAATGCCCTCTATCAATTCTCCTTGCGGGGCGATCTGGACATAGGCGACTTCGGCACGATCACGTCGCTGACCGCCTATACCGATTACACGATGCGGCAGGGCAACGACACGGACGGCCTTGCCCTGCGTTCCTTTGATGCCGCTCTGACGGCGGGAAAGATCAGGTCGTTCAGCCAGGAACTGCGCTTCGCCAACGATCCGCGCCAGCAGCTCCGCTTCGTTGTCGGCGCCAATTTCTCGAAGGACAAGGTCCGCCAGAATGTCTTCTTCGACTATCCCGATTCATCCGCCAATACCGCTTTCGATGTCTTGTTCGGCGCGCCGATCGATGTGCTGAACGTGCGGAACAATCAGGATATGCGCAACATCGCCGGCTTCGGCAATGTCGAGGCCGATGTACTGGACAGTCTGACGCTGAAAGCGGGCATCCGCTACACCCATTCGAGGGACAGGGCGGCCATCTGCCAGGGCGACCCTCTGGAGCCCTATCGCTACGGAAATCTGATCATCGCATTCAGCGAAGCGTTCGGCGGCCCGGACCGAGGCCCCTTCACGGCCGGCGAATGCGCATCGCTCAACCTCAATCCCGAAACCTTCAAGCCGGTGGTCGATTACGCGCCGTTCGCCGCGCTGGCGGAATATCGCCACACGCTCAAGGAAGACAATGTCTCCTGGCGCGTCGGCGCGGACTATAAGCTGCGGCCCGGCCTGCTGATCTACGCCAATGTGTCGAAGGGTTACAAGGCCGGCAGCTTCCCGACCATCTCGGGTTCCAATCTAGCGCAATATAAACCTGCCCGGCAGGAATCGGTCATGGCCTATGAAGGGGGCGTCAAGGCTAGCCTGTCGCAGGGACGACTGCAGGCCAATTTTGCGGGCTTCTACTATGATTACAGCGACAAGCAGCTGCGCACCAAGCTCAACGATCCGATTTTCGGGCAGCTCGACGTTTTGCAGAATATCCCGCGATCGAGCGTCAGGGGCGCCGAAGCGGAACTGACCGCACGCATCACGCCCGGACTGACAGCGACGGCTGCCTACACCTATTTGGATGCCAAGATCGACCGCTATATCGGCGTGAACGCGGGCGGCGACGTCGGGATCGACTTTGGTGGGACTGAAATACCGTATACACCCAAACATCAAGTCACGATCGGCCTCAGCTATGAGGGACGCTTTACCGATAATCTGAACCTCTTTCTGGGCAGCACCGTCAACATGCGTTCAAGCACCATTTCCACGCCTGGCGGACGCATCAATCCCAGCACGATCAATGCGTCGGCGGCCGATTGCGTTTACTGCATCAGGGGTTACACCTTGGTCGATGGGCAGGCAGGGCTTCGCTCAACCGACGGACGCTGGCAGTTCTTTCTGTGGGGAAAGAACATCTTCAACACATATTATTGGAGCAACGTAGTTTCAGGCTACGACATTGTAACACGTTATGCTGGCCGACCCGCAAGCTACGGAGTTACGTTAGCATATCGCTTTTGAAGGAAATAACTGCCTCGGGACGGAGTGTCGCGCCAGGTTTGAACAAATCCTTCAACGCCAATGTCCCAGAAAATGAAACTGTTGTTTGCTGATCATGGAAAGCCATGCACCTTTTCCTTGCCGCTGCAATGCCGCATTGTCCGGCAATGCCTTGGATCGCTGGCGCAGTGGAAGCGAGCGAAATTTCCATTGAATATCCACCCCTTGGTTGGAGGCCGGGCCTCACGAACCGGTCTGAAGCATATGAAAGGCCGGCCTCAGATTTTGAGGCCGGCCTTTCATAGATCAATCGAACGGAGAAACTGAAATCAGAGGGTGCCCAGTGACGTCGCTCTTTCGATCAGTCGCTGAGCAAGGGAGGCCCGGACTGCCTTTCCTTCCCTAATCTTCTTCCAGGTGTTCGCGCTTATGCCGAACGACTGCATCAACGAGACTCTGTTGTTCGACGACCTATATTTTTCCAGCATATCGACGAACGAGCGATCGAGTTGGACAAGGTTTTTCATAGCCCGCCTTCAACATTTCTGCCCCAGCGCCTCGTCGATCTCCGCCTGCTCGACCTTGATCTGGACGCCGGCACGACGAAGCTGCAGTTTGAGATAGGCCCGCGAGTCCTGATCACCCCAACCTTCGGTGAGCGCTTCGGTCATGTCGGCCATCGTCATTTCCGCCAGGCGCATCGGAACGCCCAGTTCGCGAGCCATCTCGGTAGCGAGCCTCACATCCTTATGCGCCAGTTTGAGGGCAAATGCCGGCTCTTCATATTTGCCCGGAAGAAACTGCTTCACCAGCATGTCGAGCGCAGGCGCCTTACCCACGACGCCGAGCTTTAGGGTTTTCCAAAGGCTGAGCGGCTCCACACCGGCCTTCACCGCGAGAGAAAAGGATTCCGCCATTGCCAGCAACAACATATAACCGGTCATGTTGTGGGCCAGTTTGGCGACGATTCCAGCACCCAGGTCGCCAACATAATGGGTCTTGTCACCCATGATCTTCAGAAGATCGAAATGCTGGCCGAAGACCTGCTTCTCGCCCCCCACCCAGATCGCCATGTCGCCTGAGGCCGCTCCCGCCGGGCCGCCACTTACCGGTGCATCGAGAAATGAGGCACCCCGCTCCGCCAATGCGGTTTGGATGCGCCGAGCAAGCGCGAGAGAACTGGTCGACAGATCGAACACGACAAGGCCGGGCTTGAGAGCCTCCAGGACGCCGTCGGAGCCAAGGATTACCTCCTCGACCTCTTTGGGGCCGGGGAGCGATGTGAATAGAACGTCGACCTCCGACGTGATTTCGCGGACGCTGGATGCAATTTTCGCACCGGCGTCCTGGAGCAGGTCGCGGGCTGCAGGAGCCAAGTCGAAAACAGTGAGATCCACATTCGCGCGCGCTAGATTAAGCGCCATGCCTCGGCCCATGCGGCCGAGGCCAATAAATCCAACTTTCACGACAATCCTCCGCCTTCTGCGAGCCGTAAGGCTCCGCTTGACAATGATTTTTCGAGTGATGTCCGGAGCAAGCCGTTCATCGTCCTATCTCTTCCATCGAGAATAGCAGTCACCAAAAAATCAATCTATTTCATATCGTTATACCACTGGAGCCAGCTCACACCATTGCTCGGCGCCATAATGTTCGTTTCTCACATGCTCCATCCAATCGACAAATTTGCCATCGCGTGACTCCGTGATCGCGGTGTGGGTCATGGAGGTGCTGTCAGAGGCACCGTGCCAATGCTTTTCTTCCGGTTCTATCCAGACGACATCGCCGGGCTGAACCTCCAGCCTCGCCTTCCCCCAACTCTGCACCCATCCATATCCGGAAGTGACGATGAGAACCTGGCCGACCGGATGCTTGTGCCATGTGGTGCGCGCACCCGGCTCGAACGTGACGCTGGAGCCCGCCATGGCGGCCGGCGAGTCGGGTTGGAACAGCGGAACCTTGCGAACGATCCCTGTGAAGTTTGCCGCTTCCCCGACAGAGGATTTTTGGGACCCCGCGCGAGCAATTTGCATGATATATTCCTTGATTATGGGAAAATTCGAGCCGCATCGCATACGGCTATTGTTCAGTTCAGGTCATTATCCGCTGGCACTACCTGAGTGCCGGCCATGCGGTCGTAGAACTGACCGATGGTGTCGACCTGGGAACTTCCACCCAAATCTGCCCGACAGAGCTGATAGATTTCGCGCGCAATATTGCCCAGGAGCATGGGCGCATCCATTGCTGTCGCCAGTTGGCAAGCGAGCCTGAGATCCTTCAATGCCAGCTCGAGCGTGAACCCGACATTGAGTTTTCCCTTCAGCACGCGGGGGGCCATCATCTTTTCAAGATAGGCATTCCGCGCACCGCCCATGAGCAAAATGTCTGTTGCGACACCAGGATCTACACCGCTTTTTGCTGCAAGCGCGACGGCCTCGAAAGACAAGGCGCGCTGAACCGTCGACATCATGTTGTTGACGAGCTTGATCACATGGCCGTTACCGACGCCCCCGGCGTGGACAACATTTTGACTGATGGCGTGAAGAACCGGCAACGCGCGGTCATAGTCTTCCTGAGCTGCGCCGACCATGATGGCGATCGTGCCGGCTTCCGCGCCCGCCGTACCTCCGCTGACAGGAGCGTCGATCAGCCGCGCCGATCGTTCGTTGAGGGTCGCCGCCATTGCACGGGTTTCAGCTGGATCGCCCGTGGACTGGTCGATGAGCAGTGTTCCCGACTTCAGCCCTTCTGCAAGTCCATCCGAGCCGTAGATCACCTCGCGCACATGGCGGGATGTGGGCAGGCAAAGCAGGATGATGTCACATTGAGCCGCCAACTCAGGCAGACTTGCGGCCGCCCGCGCTCCGGCCTCCACCAACTGTGCTGCCGCCGCAGGATTTTGGTCATAAATGATTAGGCTATGCGTTTTCTGCAAACGCCCTGCCAGCGCGCCGCCCATGTTTCCAAGACCAACATATCCAATCTGCATATCAAATCCCACTGACATCATCATCCCGAAGCGCGTTTTGGGGTCCGCTGGCCGAGCTCCCATACACCCCCAACCCAGCGTCGGGAGCGCATCCACACCGTTGCGCGGAAAGCTGAAATCGAGCAGGACAGCCACCCTTAGCCGCACGGGAGATTGCAACAATTAGAGGCTGACCTCTACACCATCGTGCGCAAAGGTGATTGGCAGGTGACGCAAATAAGCCTAGGACAGCAGACTTATGGACGAGCTATACAAAATCCGCGCCTTCATGGACGTGGTGGAAAATGGGAGCTTCTCTGCCGCGGCACGGCAACATGATGTGTCCGTCAGTTCGATAGCGCGGCGGATTGCGGCGCTGGAAGATGAACTAGGCGTTCGCCTCGTGAATCGCAACACGCGGCAGGTGTCGATCACCGATACCGGCACTCATTTTTATCGCCGCGTACGCGAAGCAGTTCGGGAATTGGAATCTGCGAAAGTGGAGGCCTCGTCCTACCAGGAATCGGTCAAGGGCGTATTGCGCGTCTCGATCCGTATTTCGGTGGGGGCACTCATCCTCCCTGAGCTGGAGCGCTTTCTAGACCGGTATCCCGGCTTGAAAATCGACGTTTCGTTGACTGACGAACGGGTCGATTTGCTGCAAAATAATATCGACGTTGCCGTGTGGGTGGGGCGCCTTGCGGATTCCGAACTTGTCGCCAAACGACTGAGCCCGGGAAGGCGCATTCTGTGCGGCAGCCCGGATTATATAGCGCGATATGGCGCGCCGCAGCATCCGACCGATCTGACGCAGCATAAGTGCCTGGCCTTCAAGTCTAAGGATTATGACGGGATCTGGCGTTTCATTAAGGAAGGCGAAAATTGGGAAATTCCCGCCGAAGGTCCTTTTTATTCGTCCTCGGGCCTGGCGCTAAGTTCCGCAGCGCTGTCAGGCATGGGGTTAGTTGTCCTGCAGCACTATATGGTCGAGAAGGAACTAAAAGCTGGCCGCCTCATGCCGCTGCTGATGGACTACGACGTTATCCTGACAAGTGCGGACAGTGGCGTATATGCGGTCTATCCGCATAGCCGCCATCTGTCTCTCAAAGCGCGCGCCTTCATTGACTTCCTGCTCGAATGCTTTCGCGCGATACAAAATGAAGCGCTGCCAGATTTAGCGGACTGCAAGCCCGGCGTGGAGGTCGAGCTCTCAGCGCCCTAAAGGGCTCGTCGCGCGATATTTTACGAGGCCTTACCCCTCCTTTTCGCCTTCTAGGATATCCAAAGCTGCCCTGCCAACGGAAAGGCCAGCTGGCCAGCCCGCATAGAATGCAACATGAACGGCCATGCCGCGTATTTCGTCAGGCGTTATGCCGTTGCTCACGGCGCGCTGCAGATGAGAGGCCAATTCGTCATTCCGCCCGAGCGCAGCGAGAATGGCGCATGTCACGAGGCTTTTGTCGCGCTGCGCCAATTCAGGCTGTTGCCACACATCCCCCATTAGGACGTCTTGCCGCAGGCGACTAAGTTGCGGCACCAGGCCATAGACCCGGAGAATTTCTGCAACCGCAGGCGATGGAGCGGGTTCGTTCGACATGATGTTTTCCCTCATAGGCTTTGGGAGTCTCTTCACGGGCGATTTGCAACAGACGTGTCTTCGACGCCCGCAATTCCCATGCGCGGTATGGCATATGCTGCAGCCTGCGGATCAAGCCTTTATATAGAAAATCCCATTGCGCAGAGCGGCAAAGTCCTTCCCATCGCGGTGCGTGGACATCGAGACGGCGCAGCGCCACACATATGGGTTCCATGTGATGTGCTTGCGGAGCAAACTCCACGCCTGCATCTTTGGCGCGCAAGATCACAAAAAATGATCGATGGGAACAGGATGTCCAGGCTTTACAAACTCTATGTTCTTCTCATCCTGATGCTTGTCTATCTCCTTAACGTGATAGACCGGTCCATCATCACCGTCCTAGCCCCTTATATCAAGGCTGACCTGGGGCTGACGGACGCTCAACTCGCGCTCCTTTACGGAACGGCCTTTGCCCTGTTCTATGGTCTGTTCGGAATTCCGCTTGCGCGGCTCGCGGACAGTTGGAGCCGAAAGAACACCCTCGCGATCGGACTGGCTTTCTGGTCGCTGATGACATGTCTTTGCGGCTGCGCGCGGTCGATCGCGCAACTTGGCCTGATACGCGCATGTGTGGGGGTCGGTGAAGCCAGTGCCTCGCCCGCGGCAGTCTCCCTGCTGAGCGATTATTTCAGCGCGCGGCGACGGGGAACGGTTCTTGCGATTTATCTGACGGCCATCTTCTTAGGGGGAGGCGGCTCGCTTATGCTGGGCGGTTGGATCGTGTCTTGGTGGACGGACCATTATGGCTCGGCTGCGAATGCTCCGCTCGGACTGACAGGCTGGCGGGCCGCTTTCTTTCTCGTGGGCATGCCCGGACTACTGCTCGCCTTGATTGTTGCATTCACCATCCGTGAGCCTTTGCGAGACTTCGCGGGCGCCCGACCGATTCAAAGCGTCGTCGAGGAAGCACGGACGATTTTGTGGCCTTGGAGCTATTTCTCCCTACGCCGGACCGGCTCGGCTGGTATCGCCCGTGCCAACCTGCTCGCAATGGGCATTATCTTCGCCGCCGCCGTGTGCGCCATCATCGTTACGGACAGCCTGCTTGCAGCAGACCACCGTGGCCTGGTCGGCACACTGTTCGGCGTCTCGATCACGGCTAACACCGTGCAGTGGGTCGCGCTGGCCATTGCTATCTATGGCGCCGTTAGCTGGGCTCAATCTCTCCTCCAGCGCGATCCCGATATATTCCGCACCGTGGTCGGCTCGAAGCCCTACGCATCCTTGGTGTTCGGCGGCGGAGCTATAGCGGTCGCGATGTACTCGGTGAATTCCTTCAATTTTCTCTATGCGGTGCGCTATCTCGACGCATCGCCGGAGTTTGGAATCACACTCGGGATCGTCGTGGCAATTTGCGGCATCTCCGGAACGCTGGGCGCGGGTGCGCTCGGCGACTGGCTCAAGGTCCGTCATGCTGCAGGCCGCGTGCAGCTAATGGTCATTTGCTATTTGGGCTTCGCCACGGCAGCAATGCTGCAATACACTACGACAGCGCCAACCATGTTCGTCATCACGTATGGCGTCGGAACCGCGTTGCTGTCCACCTGGACCCCGCTGATCAACGCGACGGCTCAAGACCTTCTCCCCGAAGATATGCGGGGACGCGGATACGCGGTCCTGCAACTGGGAACCAACGTCATAGGCCTCGGGCTTGGACCTTATTTCGTAGGATTAATCAGCGACAGCTCGGGAAGCCTCCGCACGGCGATCATTTCCGTCATCCTGGCTAGCGTACCGGCGGTATTCTTTGGCTTCAATATTCTGATACGGCACCTTCGCATGCCGGCTGAGGTGCCTTCGGGCCTCACACCAGCCAGTTCGCACTGACCGCCGACTGGGGCGTCGACGTCAGGGGACCACCATATTCAAGCCAAGACTGCAGGAGGGCAGCGAGGATAATCGTCGAGGGAATGGCGCCGCGGTATGATCCCCTTTTCAGCGACCAGAACCGAACCGCCATTGATGGCGATCGCCGCTCGGAGATCAAGGGCCGAAAGGATGAGCATGCGCCTACGGAAGGGTTCAGTGGCTGGTGGTCCAATGGAGCATCTGCGCGATCAAACCAACCCCGAGCATGGTCGTCGCGGCCGCAAGCGCATGATTCTCGCCGATCCCGCCCAACATGGTGCAGGCTGCGCCGATTCCCATTTGCGCAAACCCGTAAAGCCCGGAGGATGAGCCCGCCCTGGAAGGGTCGACGCCGAGCGCCTGCGCCATGGCGGTAGGCGCCGCAATTCCCGCGCCATAGGTGAGGATCAGCATGGACGATAGGGTCAATGCGAGGTTGAGATGCCCCGACAAGGCGGAGACGAAGAGCAGTGAGGCTCCAAAGCAGCTTAGGAGATTGCCGCGCACCATGAGGCTGTCGATCGGATAACGTGCGACGAGACGGACAACGGTCAGATTGCCGAACCAGATACCCATGATATTGAGCGCCAGGTAAAAGCCCGTTTCATAAGCTGGCCTCCCCAATTGGTTCACGAAAACGAAGGATGCCACGCCGATGAAGGCGTAGATGGAGGCGCTCGCACACCCACCGATGAAGGTATAGCTGACGAAACGTGGCTGAAAGATGAGTGAGGCATAGCCCTCTAGCACGGCGATCACGCTCTTTTGTGACCCGCTCGACGTCTCCTTCAAGAGCAGCAGCACGATGAGGAGGTTGGTTGCTCCAAAATACGTCAGCACCCAGAAAATGGCCCGCCATCCGAGAGTGGTGGCAAGTATCGATCCCGCGAGCGGAGCGATAGCCGGTGCAAAGACCACTGCAAGATTAAGGAGGGAGAGTTTCTTAATCGTGTCATCGCCATGAGAGCAGTCGCGGACGATGGCCCTGCCCAGAACGAGTCCAGATCCGCCACCCAATGCCTGAACGAACCGGGCCACGATCAATGCTTCGATAGAAGACGCAAAAAGCGCCGCAACCCCCGCAAATGTGTAAAGCGTCATGCCAACGATCAGGCAGGGACGACGTCCGATCCTGTCCGATAATGGGCCGTAGAAGAGCTGACTGACGCCGACGCCCAAAATGTAGATGCTCATGGTCAGCTGCACGGAAGCCGGGTCAGCGTGCAGATCGACGCTCATCGCATGGAGTGCGGGCGCCAGGATGTGCATGGCGAGTGTGCCGCTCGCGGAGATCATGGCGAGCAACCACAAGGGTGGCGATTTATTCATCGTGGAAACAGGTCCAGACGGGCGATCGACGCGGTCAAATCGTCCTCCAGCAGAAAGGAGCCAAACTGCCCCTCCTTTAGAGAAGGGGCAGGCGGGGTGCAGCTCGAGAAACGATTTATGCGCATCGAGTGCGTTTTGTAGAACTGTTCCGCGACAAAGGGAGCGCCTTACTTGGCAAAGGATTTTTGCGTGGTACGGTAAGGAACCCCTGCCGCGCCCGACTTTGGTGCGTGAAATGGGCTAAGGCTGCGCCGGCAGCAGGAGTTCGGCCTGGTTGCCGGAGATGGCCACATCTGTTCCCAGAGCCTTCGACATACGAGCGAAGCGGCGTAGCAGATAATCGGCTTGCACACCCGATGCGGGCGAGGGAAGGCCGCGCGTCCGATGATATTCGTTCACGTCATACATATCATGCGGATTGGGCAGGCCCCTGCCGATCTTGTTCATTTTGATCGGCACGAAGCGGACAGCCTGTACCTTGTCCTTCGTCATGTCGACATAAGCCACTACGCTTTCCCACATGATAGGCTCTTCCAGATGGACGGATTCCGGCGGAACCTGGAAGATAAAATTCCCGAGGCTGTAAAAAATAGGCTTGCCCTTGAACAATTCGACGCCGTGCAAGATAGGCGTGCCATGTAGCGCGAGAATGTCGGCGCCTGCATCCACAAGTTGATGCGCCCAGTCACGATACCATTGAGGAGGTTCGAGCCGTTCCGGAAGCTCTGACAAAAGCATCTGCTTGAAATAGAGGCCAGGAAAATAGTGATTGTGCTGCGAAACGATCACGATGTCGGCCGACTTCTTAGCGCGTCTCACCATGTCCAGAATGCGCTTGGCATCTTCCGCATTGATCGTTTCGTTGTCGACTCTCAGCTCATTGACGCCGGCATGGGTCTGGGTTGCGCGCCCTTCGCCGACTTCTCCCGATGCAATCGCTATCATCGCGACCTTGCCCTTCGGCGTCTGCAAATAGGCTGGCTCGGTTGCGTCGGCCACGTTGGCGCCGCTACCCGCATGAGGAATCTTCAGGCGATTGGCAGTGTCGATGCCGTTCGCGACCCCCTTCTCTTTCATGTCGTAGGCATGATTGTTTGCCAGAGACAAAAGGTTGAAGCCTAGATCCTTCAATGCCTCCATCGCACCTGGAGGGGAAACGAAGCGGCCGCTCTTTACTGTTTCGCCTTGTGAAGGGTCGAACACGGCTGCTTCGAAATTGGTAAAAGCCACATCACCCTTTATCAGCCCCTTGATCGCCGGAATCTGGTCCGGAACGTCGGCTCGTATGTCGGTGCGGATCATGGATTGGCCCACCAGAGTGATCGTCATAACCTCCGGCTCGCGATCCTTCGCGCAGACTGAGGAACTCGCACACATGAGCAGCAGTGAGAGGAAGACCTTTTTGACCAGCCCGCTTGGTTCGGCTCCGAGTCTCGATCTCTTCTTCGCCACGCCGAGCCTGTTTGTCATTCCCCGATCCCGGGAGCCTTCGTTGCCCGGACCAGAATAGTGTTGGATTATGAAACCGGCCGCCTCAACCGGCGGACAGAGCGGAAGCTCGCTCCATGCGACATTGCTGGTCGATTTTGCCTGCTCGCCATGGGGAAGATGTTCAAACATGCTTACACCGCCTCCTCCGCGAGAAAATGGGTGCCTGTTCTCTCGGAGACCAGTTGAATCGCCTCGATCAGCCGCTCGGGAATCCCGCGCAGGCCGAAACCGCCGGAGCAGATCATGATCCCGTCGAACAAGAGTTCATCCAACGCCGCAGCGGCGTCTCCGAATATCTCAACCATCAGCAACTCGTCTTTTTACAATGGGAGCGTGTGAAAACGCCGTTTTGCGCAGGGCCGCCTTCGAGCACGATTATTGCACAAAGATTTTATGCGCCTGGCTGGCTGACGGAGGCCGGCCGATCGGCAAAGGAACCAGCCATTCGCGCCAAATCATGGACAACATAGGAAATCTCCGAGGGGATGGTGGCGACTAATGGCTCCCGCCCTCATTTCGGGCGCGTGCGACATAATCGGAAGTTACGCTTGGTCGTTGCCCACCGAAATGGCGCAGAACATAGTTGCTGACCGCTGCGACCTCGGCGTCGGAGAGGGATTGACCGAAGCCCGGCATCGCAGCAGCTTCCTTCGATGTTTTGATAGCCGAGCCATGCAGGATGACCTGAATCAGGTTGGTGCCTTCGCGATCATTCACCGTTCGTGCACCCCGTAGCGCTCCATAAACGGACTGCAGCCCTATGCCGTTCCAGCCGTGACAACTGGCGCAGGAACTTTCGAAAATGCGCAGGCCGTGGTCATCCAAAGCTTCTTTGGCGCTGGTTTCTGGGCGATAGAGCGTCGCCTGATCGAGAGCCGGAACGCGCGAGTTGACGGATGGCTGACCTTCGCCGGAGCGGGGCGGAATCGATTTGAGGTACACAGCCATGGCTCGCAGGTCCGAAGACGTCAGTTGGCTGAGGCTGAGACTCACGGCCTCCGCCATGCCGCCCGACGCAGCGCCCCGGCCCGGTGCGTGACCGGTGCCGAGGTAGAGTGCGATTTCATCGACGGACCAGCCCCCGATACCGGTTCGCGCGTCGGATGTAATATTGTAGGCCTTCCAACCTTGAGTGACCGCGCCGGCGTATTGGTGATCCCGCTTCAGGCCATACAGCAGGTTGCGAGGAGTATGGCACTCGGCGCAATGGCCGGGGCCCTCAACGAGATAGGCACCGCGGTTCCATTCCGCCGACCGCGCTGGATCGGCTCGCAACGCCGTGCGCGACATGAACAGAAGCTTCCATCCGCGCATCAGGAATCGCAGGTTGAACGGAAACGAGAGGTCATTGCTAACCCCGGTCCCGGAAACCGGCGGCAGCGTGCCCAAATATGCTCGGATCGCCAATATGTCATCCGTGCTCATGTTCCTGTAGGATGTGTAAGGAAAAGCGGGATAAAGTTCTTCCCCGTCGGCGCCCACGCCGCGACGAACGGCCCGCACAAAAGCCGCGTCGCTCCATGCACCTATCCCGTATTTCGGATCTGGCGTGATGTTCGATGAATATAGCGTTCCAAATGGCAGTCGGAAAGCGAGCCCTCCCGCATATGGCCTGCCCCCCGGGGCAGTATGGCAAGCTACGCAATCCGCCGCCGTCGCCAAATAGCGCCCCCGCTCGATCAGCGCCGGGCCACGCGGCAGGCTTGCACTCGGGGAAACTGGAGGGAGCGGCGCTGGAAGTGCGAAGATGGCAAGGATTGCCCCGAGCACGACAATGGCAAGGAAGAACACGACCCACATTCGCCATATCATGCGCCGGGCTCCTGGGCTTCCGGTGCGAAAAGCCCCGCCGATCCAGCCGCCACAAAACCGGTTGCCATAAGCGATCCTGCAATGACGCGCTGGTCAGCCCCCTTCTCCGCCAGATCCGTCAGGACAAAGGGTAGCTGCCTTACGCGTACGCCAGTGGCCGCGAAGATCGCATTGCCCAGCGCTGGAGCCGCGGAAACAACGCCAGCCTCACCGATCCCGCCAGGCGCTTCTGCATTTTTCACCAAATGTACTTCGAAGGGGGGGACTTCATTGATGCGCAGCTGACGATAATCGTTGAAGTTGTTTTGATCGATCCGTCCATCTGTTACGGTTACCGAATTGAACAAAGCTGCCGACAGTCCAAAGAGGACACCGCCCTCTATCTGGGCCACGATGCTGTCAGGATTGGTCGGTTGGCCCGCATCGACGGCAGCGACAAGCCGTCGCAGCCGTATCTCTCCCGAGGCGGAAATCTCAACCTCGCACGCGAGGGCGACATGGCTACCAAAACATTGGTGAAGGGAGATGCCAAAGCCCCGGCGACGCGGCATCGACCGGCCCCATCCTATCCGCTGCGCGGCGATATCCAGCACGTTGAGCGCGCGAGGATTGCCACGCAGCATGGCACGGCGATATTCGACTGGATCCCGTTGGACCCGATGTGCACATTCGTCGATGAAGCTTTCGAGGACGAAGACATTGTGCGCAGGTCCCACCCCGCGCCACCAGCCAAACTGCAAGGGGGCGTAGGACCGCACCCAATCAATGCGTTTCGACGGAACCGCATAGGGTATTTCAACCACCCCCTCTATCGCGTCGCTGTCGATTTTGCCTGCCGGCAGTCCGCCCGGCAGATAACCATCAAAGACTGATGGCCCGCAAATGCGGTCCGTCAGGACCTTTGGAAAGCCGTCGGCTTCAAATCCGACAGCAATTCGGTCATAATAAAAGGGTTTAAATCTATCCTGATGCAGATCCTGTTGACGCGTCCACATCACTTTCAGCGGATAGGACACCTGCCGAGCAAACGCGACAGCCTGCACGACCATTTCAGGCGACAATCGTCGCCCGAAGGCGCCGCCTATCAGAAGATTATGAAGAATGACTCTTTCGGGAGTCATTCCCAGCATCTTGGCGACGGCGGTCTGGCAATCGACTGGCGACTGGGTCCCTAACCATAGCTCGCATTCGTCCGACCGGACGTGGACAGTGGTGACCAAAGGCTCCATCGCTGCGTGCGCGAACAAGGGAAGCTGATAATGGCTTTCCAAAATATCCGACGCGGTGTCCAACGCATTGTCGACGTCGCCCTCAACATGGCCGAGCAACGGTGTGCCGGTATGCGATAGTTCGCGCATTTGCGCGATCATCGCGTCAGTAGAGGGAACCGCGCCCGAAGGCCTGGCCCACTCAAGGGTGAGCGCACTCAATCCTTGCTTAGCCGCCCAAAAATGGTCTCCTGTCACCGCCACGGCATTGTCGATGCGCAGCACGTCGGCCACGCCCGAAATTTCCCGCGCACCGTGATCGACCATATCGATGAGCCGCCCGCCCAGATACGGACAGATCTCCAATACCGCCACTTTCATGCCTGGAAGGCGCACATCAATCGCATAGACGGCCTCGCCATTCACCTTAGAAGGCGCGTCTAATCTGTGCTGGGGACGTCCGATAAGACGATATTGCGACGCCGGTTTGAGTGGAGGATCTGACGGAACTGGCAGCAACGCCGCCGTCTCTACGAGGCTTCCATAGTCCAAAGCTTGTCCATCCAGGCGGCAGTGCACACGTCCCTCACGCGCCTCGCAGCATTCGGTAGAGACGCTCCAGCGCCTTGCCGCCGCCGCGATCAACATGCTTCGCGCCGCAGCCCCCGCTTTGCGCAAAGGAACCCACGCTGCCCTTGTTGAAGTCGAGCCTCCGGTCATCTGGGTCTTGTATATCGGATGTGCATAGAGCTTTTCGTTCGGCGGTGCCGCCACGAGCTCCACTTGGTCCAGCCCGACTTCCAGCTCTTCGGCAAGCAACATAGCCGCCCCAGTATAAATGCCTTGCCCCATCTCCACATAAGGCATGACGAGCGTGATCTTGCCCTCGCGGGGAATCCGGATGAAACCTCCGGGAGCAAAGCCGTCAAATGCGTCGCCGATATCCGCTTTCTTCGGCAACCTGCGCAAGGATTCGTCTTCGCCCTGCGATTTTGCCAACACTCCCTGCGGGCCGATAGCCATTGCGAAACCAACCGTGAGGCAGGCGCCTCTGAGAAATTGCCGTCGCGTAGCGTCGCCGTCATCGGGTCCGTTCGAATTTCGGGATTGGTCTGTTTCCCCGCTCGACATCAACTGCGCTCCGTGGGCAAGGCGGCGGCGTGCTTGATTGCGGCACGGATGCGCGGATAGGTTCCGCAGCGGCATAGGTTTCCGGCCATGGCCGTATCAATCATGCCATCGCTCGGGTTGGGATTGCGCGCAAGTAACGCGGCGGCTGACATGATCTGACCCGACTGGCAGTAACCGCATTGCACTACCTCTACGTCCAGCCATGCCTGCTGGATCTTCTTGCCTTCTGCAGTCTGGCCGACCCGTTCGATCGTGGTGACTTTCCGGCCTCGGATGCCGGAGATCGGAAGGACGCAGCTGCGCACGGGGTTTCCGTCGAGATGGACAGTGCATGCGCCGCATTGCGCGATACCGCACCCATATTTTGTGCCGGTCAGACCCAGAACGTCGCGCAATACCCAGAGAAGCGGCATATCGTCAGAGAGATCGAGATCGTGCGCAACATCATTGATTATCAGGGTCGTCACAGGATCCGCCTTCGCTGCATTGGTGAGAAACCTTAGATATGCCATCTACCGAGGTGGGGAGCGTCGGCGCTCCCAACCCATACCCAGTGGTGCTTCTAGCTGACCATCTGCACAAAGATTAGAGGAACTATATTTCATGACATTGTGAGCAGCTTTCACGACCGACGGTTGGAGGACGCCTGCGGAACGATGCCATCCCGGCTCATTTCCGAGCTTGCGTCCCACTACCGAAAGCCCAGGCCGTAAACTCATCAATGGCGCGCTCGACATGGATGAGTTTACGGCCTAGTTCGGCATAAAGGCGATGGTACGAACTTCGATGCTCTCGCGCGGAAGAGCATCGGGCCGGGTGTCAGGGTCCGAAAAGGCCGTGTGGGCTGTTAGTTGAACTTTGCACCTGTCACTGTCGTACATCTTGAATACCCAGATCTCATCCGGTTGCATCTCAGGCGCATACCACCAGCGCTGCTCTGGGCGATGCAACAACGCATATCCATACATCACAGGCCGATTTGGGTCGTTCAGCCCGCCGTAGGTTTCCATGATCACCAAGTCGGACGATCGAATGCCAGACGCATCTGCGAGCGCCAATGGCATTCGTTCGACAGGTCGTATCGGGCGCCAAATATTCAGCTGCATATGTCGACGGCGAAGCCAATATTCAGCGTCGCTCACACCGAGTATTTCTCTGGCAAACCGTTGTACCGTGCGTTCGTCGAAATCGACATGCGCGAACCGCGCGGGCCTGTTGCCATCCGATGAAGCATCATCATCTGTTCGCACCACCGTACCGAAGCAGATCACCTTTTCCGCGCCAGTGGCCTCTCTGACTATTGCCTCGATTTCGGGTAGATAGATTCGGTCGACCTGCTGAACGTCGTGAAAGTCCTTCACCGCGGTGGGGCGCTTCAGAAACAGAAAGCCGTTACGATCGAAAGACAGTGTATTGGCAACCCCGCGGACGTTGTCGATCGGCACAAGATGTTGATCAAGTTGCATCCGGGATTTGGATCGATCAGCGGCTCGGAACACGATTTGTGCCTCCGTACTCGGCGCATAACCGAGCAGACCCTTCGTCTGGCTACGTTCCACGTTATGACTCCCACGCAATTATCAAATATCGACCCAAAATTTTGCTAGTAGTTTATATATCGAGATATATATCTTGCCCTTTAATATAGACCCGTCACATCCCAAAAATCGCAGTGGTGGTATTGCGAAAATATTCCATATTTCATTATTGGACTAGGCGGAGAGAAGGACATTATATTGTCCCTCATCGGATCAAATCTGGGCCAGTCCGAATTTTTTCCAGAAATCTTGCTGACTTGCGAGAAATAATCGATCATTGCGTCTGAAAGATTCTCCTGGAAGGGATTGAGCGCCGCCACCGTATCGGCCGCCCCCCGGAAGCCAGGAAAAATGTAGGATAACTCATAGGTATGCGCTGCAAGCAGCGGGAACGTGGTTGGCGCTAGATAGGAAGGAGCGGTGCCGTCGCTGAACTCGTAGAAATGTAATGGCATCTTTGCGACCAGCAGCCGACCCATCTCGTGACCAGGGCAGGCAAACAGGCTGTCGGTATTTGCCGCCGCATAGGCTTCGCTCGGACTATCATATTGATCGAGCGGATATTCGCGAAGGACGCGGCGCGCCAGGGATTTGCCGTAGAAGCGCTCCAGCCACGTCGGATAGTCTGCAGCCGTCATGGGTTTCCCGGTCGCATTCTCCGCCAGACCAACGAAGAATCTTCCCTCATCCCTGGTATTGCCTGCAATGAGCGTGACGGGATTTATGCTGCCGGCTCGATAGATATCAGCGGGATGAAGCGGCATGACCGAACCATCGATGATGACGGCATTGATGAGATAAGGCGTCTGCGCGTCAAGAATTCGCTTGGTCGGCAACGCGCGAAGACAATCGGCATCATCTGGCGGGCAGCCTACCGCCCTCGCGAAGGCGACGCCCGTCTCCTCTGCAGCCGCGAGCGGACGTGGCGCCCCAAATGCCGGATATCGGAGCATCACGGCGCCACCGCTCATTGCGATGGCATATTGGAATTTGCCCGCCGACGCAGGGGATGCAATGTGCAGCATGACACTGATACCACCCGAGGACTCCCCGGCGATCGTCACGTTGTTCGAATCGCCGCCGAATGCGGCAATGTTCTTTTGGACCCAGTTGAGCGCGGCCTGCTGATCCAACAAACCGTAGTTGGCGAAGTCATGCCCCTCTCGGTCGATGGCTGGATGAGCAAAGAAGCCGAAATTACCCAGCCTATAGTTGAAGGTTACGACGACGGATTTGCCGCGTTCGGCCATCTTGCTCGGATCATAATCACCACCTTGCCCGACCCAAAGGCTGCCTCCATGAATCCAAACAAAGACTGGCAGCTTGGCGTTGGATGCGGAGGCGGACTTGCTGCGATAGACGTTAAGATACAAGCAGTCCTCGCTCCCGCCCGGACGTGCAAAGATGCCGAGATCTGCATTTTGCGCACAACTGCTTGGCAGTGTCGTTGCCTTGAGCGGGACCTGCCACGCCGTCACAGCTTGGGGCGGTTGCCATCTGAGCCGACCAATTGGTGGTGCTGCGTAGGGGATGCCGAGCCATGACTCCAAGTCGCCCGAAGCAGCCCCGGTCACGGCTCCACCAGTAACGGGGATGGTCAATGACTCCTGGGCTCGCGCCGGATGCGCAAATAACGCGCAAGCCGCAATCAGACCCATGAATGCGCGGCGCAGGCCGCTCTGCCACCCCATCCCTAAATCCCCCCTTCGCCTTCCCTGCCGCTTCTGTGGGCCCTGTCGTTTGCGGGGATGGACTGGTGGGAATCGGCGATATTTGCCAGTCCGTTCCCTTGGACCCTGGACCGCTCCCGGCACGGGAACCTCACTGTCTCGACGCGCGCACTGCCAAGAGCCGATCGAGCCATTGCCTCAGAACTTCGCCTCTAACTGGATCGCAAAGTTCCGCGGCCTTGCCACATATTGCAGTCCGCCGAACGGCGCGGTCGTGAAGCGAAAGTCATAATATGTCTTGTTCGTGAGATTGTTGATGTAGAAGCCGACCCGGACAGGCGAGTTTGGCGGCGTGAGACTACCATTGAGGTTCACAGTCGCATATCCCGGCGTCTTGTCTGATCGCAGCGGACCACCGCCCCCCGGGTAGAAATCGAACCCAGAAGTGTAACGGACGAAGCCCGTCAGTTCGGCTTTCCAGTCAGAGATTGATTGCGTAATCGTGGCGCCACCGAAAACCTGCCATCGCGGCGCGTGAGGCACGCGGAAGCCGGTGAGGTCCTCCGGTCCGGCTGCGAACGAGATCAGGTTGCCCTCCGCGTCGAAGGTCGGAAGCTGAACGCTCGCCCCCTCGAAGTTGGTATACTTCGCGCGCAGGTATGAGAGCCCTCCGAAAAGCTGCAGCGCATCGATGATTTTGTAGTCGCCCTCGAACTCGGCGCCATCGCCTTTGGCGGCCGCGTTCTGCGTTGTCGAAATGTTGCCGATATCGCCATTATTGACCGCGAGAACCTGAAGATTCTTCTGCGTGTAGTGAAAAACCGCCAAATTTGCGCGCAAACGCCGGTCGTCTGAGATATATTTGATGCCGCCTTCAAAACTTTCGATTGTTTCCGGCTTGTATACCAGCAATGGGTTCGCTGCCGGTGTGCTAAAGCCTCCCGCCTTATATCCGCGGTTCCAGCTCGCATAAAGATTCACCGGCCCCGCGTCATAGGCGAGCACTGCCCGGGGTGTGAATTTTTCAAAAGACACTTTCTGCGCGCTGGTGTGACGCTTATCGCGAGTATACCGGCCGCCAACCGTAAGTTTCAAGGCGTGAATGATCTCGGCTGTGACTTCGCCAAATGCCGAAATTGACTCGGTGTATACACTATTGTCCAGCGCTGGAATCCGAGGGTTGGTATTACCGCTGTAGACATCGAGAAGGATGTAGGATTTGTCGTGCAGGTACGACATGCCTGCAGTACCGTTTATCCTTCCATCGAGATTGGTAGCGAGCGTTAGATCTTCGGTGAATGTGCTGGAACCAGAACGCTGAACAATATTGAAAGCCGGGACGTCGGTGAAATCAAAGTCGCCAGCATTCCTGTTATCCTGTTTGCGATATGCAGCGACGTTAGTCAGCGTCAGAAGACCCGCGTCGTAAGTCATACGCAGATTGTAAAAGTCGCTATGATCGTTTCCGGAATCCCTCAGATCGTTAACGACCGTAGTATAAGGATCGGTCACAGGCAGCGGATAAGATGCCCCAGAGCAGAGCTGACAAAATTGCGCTGGCAAATATTCAGCATTAATGCCGGGGGAAGATTTTCCCCGGTCCACTTGGACCTGAGCTACTGCGCGAAAATTCGCACTCGGCTCAAACAGAATCTTGCCACGGACTGTCCAGTTCTTGTACCAGCCGAGATCTTCTCCACCTGCCAAGTTTCTTACATATCCACCTTCTTCGCGATAGCGACCTGCGACCCGAACCGCGAGCACGTCGCTGAGCGGCACATTGAGCACTGCTTCGCCGAGCCGATGACCGATGTCTCCAATTTCGGCCTGCACCCTACCTCCGAGCGCGAACGCCGGATCGGCCGTGTTGATCAGGATAGCGCCTCCGGTAGCATTGCGCCCCCATAGCGTACCCTGAGGCCCCTTGAGGACCTGCAGCGTGGCGGGATCGACAACGTCGAAAGCAGAACCGAAGCCTCGTTCCAGATAAGCGCCGTCTATATATGTCGCCACAGACGTTTCCACGCCCGGCGTCGTGTTAGGATATCCGACACCGCGGATGAAGACCTGCGCGTAAGCTATGCCTGTATTGAACTGCAGACCCGGCGTGACCTGCTGAAGCGACGGAAGGTCACGGAGATTGAGTTGCTGGAGGCGCTCAGGCGTAATCGCGGTGATGGCCAAAGGCACCCTCTGCAAATTTTCGGAGCGACGCTGAGCCGTAACGACGATATCTCCTACCCCCGTAGAGGACGCATCGATCGCGGAAAAGTTACCTGCCGTCTCGGGCAGGTTTTGCGCAAAGCTGGACGAAGTGAAGAGCGCAGCGCTTCCCATGATGAGCGATGAAGCGCAGACCGTTCTCGAAAGATGAGATCGAATATAAAGCAACGATCGACCCAAGCGGACCATAATCCTCCCCCATTTTGCACGTTATTTAATTTTCACTCAAACTGAGCAATAATCAGCCACTGTTTGATCGAATTGGATAATGAATTGGTGTCAACTTACGCCTCAGCCATGGAGGTGTCGACCGACGCCGGCAGGAAGGAGTTTTGCGCAGTACGCAAAGCTCTTTTGAGGTCAGATTATGTCGAACTGCTCGCGCGCGCAGCGAAAGGATGGCGGTCGCTCCTGGCGGGATGCAAAAGATAGCTCGTTGCTTGTCCGCAGGACGCGCCATTGATGAGTTTACGGCCTACATCCGGTGCCGTAGCGCATCGACGATGACCTTGAAGGCCGGAAGGTTCTGGTGCCGGCTCGGGTAATAGAGAAAATAGCCTTCGAAGAAGGGTGACCAGTCATCGAGAACCTGTATCAGAGAGCCCCCTGCAATCTGACGTACCACAATATCCTCGGGCACATAGGCGATCCCGTAACCGCTCACCGCCGCGTCGATCATCGCATAGCTGTTGTTGAAGGCAAGCTGACCATCGACGCGGACGCGCAGTTCCTGACCGTCCTTTTCGAACTCCCACGCATAAAAGCCGCCCGAGGTCTCCTGCCGCATGTTGATGCAGATATGCTGCACCAGATCACGCGGGTGCTTGGGTTCGCCATGCGCTTCGAGATAAGAGGGTGAGGCCACCGCCACCAACCGCCAGTCCGGGCCGACCCGAACCGCGATCATGTCTTTCTCGACACTCTCTCCCAGCCTGACGCCGGCGTCGAACCCTTCCTCCACTATGTTGCGGAATGCGCCGTCGAGGATCAGCTCGACGCTGATATCCGGGTAGTTGCTCAGCACCGGCTTCAGCTTTGGCCAGATCACGCCTTCGAGCGCGTGGTCCGACAATGTGAGGCGGATCGAACCGGACGGCTTGTCGCGCAATGCGGTCAGCGCTGCGATTTCATCCTCGATTTCGGCTACGCGCGGCGCCAGAGTCTGCAGCAAGCGTTCGCCGGCTGCGGTCGTCGCGACATTGCGCGTCGTCCGGGTCAGGAGGCGGATGCCCATGCTCTCCTCGAGCTGCTTGATCGTGTGGCTGAGGGTCGATTGAGCCACCCCCAGTCGGGCGGCCGCCTTTGTAAAGCTGCGCTCCTCAGCGACGGCTTGGAACCAGGTCAGCTGATTGAGGTCGGTTCTAGCCATGGACGATCATCCGATCCGCAGTGATTATTCGTTGAAGCCGATAAGTTCATGCCGATTTCGACGGGTAATCGCTTTCTTGCACGCGCGCTAGATTTCCTCGAACATTTCGAGGAGTATCATCGTTGGCGATGGCAGCCATTATCATTGAAGAACGCGCGCCAACCGCGGCATGGGGCGCTGTGCTCTCCATGGCGCTGTGCGTTGCTATGCTCATTGCATCAGAGTTCATGCCGGTCAGCCTGCTGACGCCCATGGCCGAAGGTCTTCGTGCAAGCGAGGGCCAGACTGGGCAGGCGATCTCGATCAGCGGCATCTTTGCGGTTGCCGCAAGTATACTCGTCACAACCGTCGCCGGAAAGCTTGACCGCAAGTGGGTGCTCATCGCGATGACGGCCCTCATGCTGGCCTCGCTCATCCTCGTTGCTGGCGCACCGAATTTTGCGGTCCTGATGATTGGCCGTGCGCTACTGGGCATTTGCATTGGTGGCTTCTGGGCCCTCGCCACGGCCATCATCATGCGGCTCGTTCCTGAGGGCGACGTGCCCAAGGCACTCGCGCTGATGTATGGCGGGCAGGCCATTGCAGGTGCCTTTGCTGCGCCAATCGGCAGCTACCTTGGCGGGATGTTCGGATGGCGCGAAGTGTTCTGGGCGTTGACCCCGATCGTTGCCTTGAACCTCATCTGGCACCTGGTGGCGCTTCCCTCGCTTCCCGCTCGCGATCGGCAGGATTTCCGGACGATGTTCGACCTGCTGGGGCGCCGCCATTTCCTCATCGGGCTCATCGCCTCGATGCTGTCCTGGGGATCGGCCTTTACCATGTTCACCTATCTGCGTCCCTTCCTCGAGCAGATGACAGGCGCCAATGTGACGACCCTCTCGCTGCTCCTACTCGTGCTCGGCGGCGCAGGCTTCCTCGGCACCTGGGGCGCTGGCCACTTCGTGAAGGGCAATGTCGCACCGCTGCTGAGACTGCCTGCATTGGTTATGGGGGGGTGCACTGCGGGGCTTTTGGTTTTCGGCACGTCGCCGGTCGCAGCCGCCATCTTGCTCGCCATCTGGGGAGCGATGAACACCGCCATGTCGGTAATCTGGATGTCTTGGATGTCACAGAACGCAGATGATGCACCCGAGGCCGCCGGCAGCCTGATGGTGGCCGCGATCCAGACTTCGATCCTTCTCGGCGCGGTGGCCGGAGGATGGCTGCTCGACAGCCTGTCCATCTTTGCGACCTTTGTCGGCAGCGTCATTCTAGCCGGCATGGGCGTCGCCCTGATTGGCAAGGGACATCGCCTGTTGAAGCCTGCAGGAACCTGGAAGGCCTCATGATCTCCCGAGACCCAAACACGCACAATGCAGCGACCCATCGAATGGATCGTCGCGATGCGATCAAGCTTACCGGTGCGGGCGTCCTGGCCCAGGCTGCCGGCTCAATCCTCAACATCCCTACAGTAAAGGCGCAAACAATGTCGAACGAATGGGATAAGACTTTCCCCAAGAGCGACAAGGTCGACCACCAGAAAGTCACCTTCAAGAACCGCTATGGCATCGCCCTGACAGGCGACCTCTATGTACCCCGGGATCGCGCCGATCAGCGATTGGCGGCGATTGCCGTCAGCGGCCCATTTGGCGCGGTGAAGGAGCAATCCTCCGGCCTTTATGCGCAGACCATGGCGGAGCGCGGCTTTGTCACGCTGGCGTTCGATCCTTCCTTTACTGGTGAAAGCGGCGGGGAGCTGCGCAATGTCGCCTCGCCCGATATCAACACAGAGGATTTTAGCGCGGCGGTCGACTTCCTTGGCCTACGGCCCTTCGTCGACCGCCAGCGGATCGGCATCATCGGCATCTGTGGCTGGGGCGGCATGGCTCTCAATGCAGCAGCCGTCGACAAGCGCGTGAAGGCGGTCGTGGCCAGCACCATGTATGACATGAGCCGGGTCATGTCGAAGGGCTACAACGACAGCATGACCCTCGAACAGCGCACCCAGATGCTGGAGCAATTGGGTCGGCAGCGATGGCAGGATGCGGAAAACGGCACTCCGACCTACGGCCCGGTCTCGCTCGAACTGAAGGGCGGCGAACCACAGTTCGTTGTGGAATATGCGGACTACTACAAGACCCCGCGCGGCTTCCACCCGCGGGCGATCAATTCGAACGCTTCCTGGACTCTCACCACGCCGCTCTCGTTCATGAACATGCCGATCCTGAGCTACATCAAGGAGATCGCGCCACGCCCGATGCTGCTCGTCCATGGCGAGAAGGCGCATTCGCGCTATTTCGGCGAGACAGCCTATGCGGCCGCCGCTGAACCGAAGGAACTCCTTGTCATCCCCGGCGCTAACCATACCGATCTCTACGATAAGGTGGACGTCATTCCGTTCGACAAGCTGAACGCCTTCTTCCGGCAGCATCTCGCGTGATGCGCCTCATCGTCGCTCCTGACCCGGACCGCACCGACCGCTTCGAGCGCCCTCACCCAGATCGAAAAGGAAGCAAGATATTGAATCCGTCGATGGACTCGAAAAATGGTTCACTGGCAAGGCCAAGGCCGATCCCTCGGATGGGAATAGTGGCAAATGCCGGCGACCGCGAACGCCACATTGGGCGGTTGAATCCATATTACTCCCTAATGTGATGACAACAATCCGTAGACCTCGAAGAAATCATGCCCGGTCGCCGATATCCCAATAGGAAGCCTGAGGAACTCGACAACCATGGCCATGCCTCATCAAACATCGAGCCGCAACCTATAGGTCTCCAAAGCGGTGTCATGGAATAGCGAACGACGTTCTGTTTCACTGTAGCCTTCGGTCGCATGCTTCAGGGCATTCCACAGCGGCACGTAGCCGCAGGAGCGTCCGTCCGGCGGAAAATTGCTCTCCATCATGCAGCGCTTAGGGCCGAACGCCGCGATCGCAACGTCGATGAACGGCTGCCAGGTCGCGGCCAGCTCTAGATAGCCGATCGGCTCTGCGCGTTCCTCGAAGCGGAAGCCCCACATCGGCATGCCCAGCCCGCCGATCTTGCATCGCACGTTGGGACGCTGGGCCAAATCGGTGAGATCTGCCCGCCATTGTTTGAAGACCTCAGCCCTTTCCGCCGGTCCCATGTCCACCCCCACCGCCGTTCCCATGTGGTTGAGCACGATGACCAGGTCGGGGAAGCGGTCAGCCAGGACTGCGATCTTGGGCAGAGAGGGATTGAAGATCGCCGCATCGAAGGTGAGCCCGCGCTTCACCAGTTCCGCCAGTCCCAAGGCGAAGCGAGGATCGTCCAGCACGCCGGCAGGCGGCTTGAAGGTCATGACATAGCGGAAAGGCCGCTCGTCCGGATATTCGATAGTGACGTGGCGCACGCCCCGGAAGCGTTCGGGTGCAGCCGCCATGCAGCGATCCAGCAATTCGCCCGCCTGCGCGCCGAGCGTGAGATTAGCATGGCCGATGATCCCGGCGCACAGACGCGCCTCCCCGTAGACGCCGCTTGCGTGCATGGCCCCGACGCCGTTGGCGAACTCGACCTCACCCAAAGGTTGCAGCCACTCCGGGCCAATGCGCCGCTTGAAGCTCTGCGCCTCGCAATAGATTGTCGCCACCACATTATGGCCCGCCTGCACGTCGGCCAGCAGGTCATCGCCGAGGTAGCGGGTGGCCGGCAGGTCGAAGAGGTGGTGGTGCGCGTCGATGATCGGAAGCTCCGGATCCAGGATCGGTTCGTCGCGGCCTTCATGGCGCTTGCTATTCATGCGGCGCCCGCGCCTCGGACGGGGTCCATCCACGCCTCGCTCGTATAATGTGCCGGGTCCACATGCTCCAACCAGTCGACATTCTTGCCATCCCGCGCCTCGGTGATGGCGATGTGGGTCATGCTGGTAACGTCAGTCGCACCATGCCAGTGCTTCTCCTCCGGCTCGATCCAAACCACGTCGCCGGGACGCACTTCCTGGCGCAGCTTGCCCCAGCTCTGGACCCATCCGAAGCCAGCTGTGACGATCAGCACCTGGCCCACAGGATGCTTGTGCCACGCCGTCCGCGCGCCGGGCTCAAACGTGACGCTCGATCCGGCGATCGCCGCCGGCGCCGCCGGCTGGAACAACGGATCCCGGCGTACAACGCCAGTGAAAGTCTCCGACGAACCTACTCCCGACTTTTGCGAGCCCGCCCTTGCAATATCCATGGTTTTGTCCTTCGTGTCATAAATCATTCTCTGCCGGCGCGACATGGGTGCCGGCCATCCCGTCATAGACGATGCCAATGGTATCGAACCGGGCGTGAAGGAGCACGCAGCGCCCTCTGCACGGTCGACATCAGATTGTTGACGAGCTTCACGACATGGCCATTGCCGACTCCGCCAGCATGGAAGATATTTCCGCTAATCGCGCCAAGCACCGGGAGCGCCGATTTGAGCGGCTTGGTTGCACTGGCATCATTGCGTCGCGCTCTCGTCGCCGCCCTATTCACGGCGCCGCCTGACCGACAGTGGAGCCCCCATCGACGGGAATAACGGCGCCCGTCACGAAGCTCGCGTCATCGGACAGAAGGAATGCGATGACCGCCGCGACTTCCTCGGGGCGGCCTTCCCTTCCGATCGGATGGATCGCGCGCACGCGCGCGGCATTTTCAGGGTCAACGAAAGCGCCTTCCGTCATGGGCGTGCGAATGGTACCCGGTGTTACCACGTTGACCCGGATGCCTGCAGTGCCGAGTTCGAGCGCCGACCCGCGCGTCAGTCCGATCACTCCGTGCTTGACCGCCACATAGGGCAACCGGTTGGCCACGCCCTGCGTACCGGCAGCCGAAGACACGTTGACGATAGCACCGGGCCGCGACGCCTCGGTTAGGATGCGCGCGAAGGACTGCGAGGTGTTGAAGCTCCCCTCAAGGTTCACTCGAAAGTTGCGCTCAAGCAGTTCGGGCGACGTATCCAGAATTGAGCCTACCCCGCGAACGCCAGCACTGTTGACCAAGCCGGCAGGCAGGCCAAACCGCTCGAGGCAGGTGTCGAACATGCCAGCCACCTGCCTGACATCGGAAACGTCCATGCCGATTGAGATCAGCCGCTCGCCTCCGCCCAGCGCCGTCACGATATCCTCGGCAGCCTCGCGGTATATATCGGCAACGACCACGTTCGCGCCCTCGTCATAGAGCCTGCGCACCGTGGCCGCGCCGATGCCGCTCCCCCCGCCTGTGACAATGATAGTCTTGCCTTCAAATCTGGTCACTTGTCTTCTCCGTAGGTCGGTCGGCATCTTCGCCCCATTCTTTACATCTGCTCATTCGCCTAGGATCCTGCCTCGGCATCCCGCGCGATGATGTTGCAGAAGTGTTTGCGCGCTGTGAATAGGCAGAATCCCGCCACAAATGAGGCGCATGACATAACGATTTGCATCGAATAACCTACCATCCGGACGTCACCGAAGAACAGATCGGTCAGAAGCGCGACTAGCGTTGGTCCGATCATGTAGCCAATGAATTGGGCCGCGAAAGTGTAGACCGACGCGACCACTCCGCGCATCCGCGAAGGCGTCGCAAGTTGCGTGGCCGCGGCCATCAGCCCGACCGGGAAACCGCAGCAAAAGATCACGCCCCCGGCCGCCGCGAGCGCCGCCGCAGGCGTGGCCAAGATTGGTATCAGGAATGAGAACAGGAACATGGGGATCGTGCAGCAGGCGGCCGCCCGCAACGACGCATCGGGATAGCCTCGCTTGCGCAGCCATTCCGCAACGAATGGCCCCGACAATGTGCTGATCGGACCGATAATTGCCGAGATCATGCCCAGCTGCAGGCCGGTTTCGCTCGCTGTAAGGCCGTGCGTGCGTATCATGAAGGCAGGAAACCAGGAGGGAATCGCCAACTGGACCATGCCCACCGTGCCGGTCGCCAGATACATTCGCCAATACAGCGGTCGGTTCCGCCAGAAACCCTGCCCCACTTCCCTCATCGTCAACTTGCGTTCGTCTGCTTCCGACAACGGGTTGCGCGTGCGGGGCGGCTCCTTGATGGTCAGGAGCAATAAGGCGAATATAATGCCGGGGATCCCCGTCAGCACGAAGGCCATCTGCCAAGGTTGGAGTCCGGAAAGCGAAGGGAGCCGTCCGGTCAAGCTGCCGGCAAACGCGATGATGACACTGCCGGCAATGAGCGAGAAGCCGCCGCCCAGCTGGGGGCCTAGCATGAATACGCTCAGCGCCCGCGGCTGCCGGCGCGGCGAGAAGCAGTCGCCGATCATCGACCAGGCCACCGGGAACACGCAGGCCTCCGTAAGCCCGACGCCCATGCGAGCGAAAAACAGCTCGCCATAACTGCTACACATGCCGGAGAGCGACGTGAACACGCTCCACGCACAAACTCCGAATATCAGAATGTTTCGGCGGCTCGCGACATCCACCAAGCGACCAAACAATGGCGCCGCCGCGATATAGGCCGTTACGAACGCGGTACCCTGGATCAGGCTGAATTGCGTATCAGTGACAAGCAGCGTCCTTTTGATCGGCTCAACCAAAAGGTTGAGGAGCTGTCGATCGATATAGGCCATGCAATAGGAAAATGTCAGCAGTCCGAGAATGTAATTCGCCCTTCCCGGACCCAGACCATTCCATCCGCTTCCCGTCCGATCCACCGCATTAGTTGCGTCCGTCGGAAGGCCCGCGGCGGGCGCAGTATGCTGGACACTGGGCTCGCCGCTGTTCAAAATTGCGGTCCCAGAATTTCGCTCGTCATGTAGCATTCCTTCCGCTCCATCCGCCGGCTAGGCTATTTGCTGCCGGCCTAGAATTTGACCCCGGCACGAAGCCCGTACGTCCTTGGCGCCTGTGTCTGTACGCTGGAGCGCGGACCGACGAGGATATTTGTCGCAGGTATCGAATTCTCGAGGTTTTGCAGGTATCCCTGAAGATACCATCGGCTGTCAGGCGCGGTATAACCGAGCGTGATGTCAGTGCGGGAGAAGCCCGGCTGCCAGTAATAGTTGCGTGTGCCGATGATGAGGAATGCGTAGCGGTCGCTGATGCGCGTGCGGATATTGAAGTCTACCGTCCCACCGTTGTTCAGACTGAAACTATGCCCATACCCGGCTGTAAGCGTCCATTTCGGCGAGCGGCTCAGCGGACGACCGGCAAAATCGAACCCAGGCGCCGGAGAAAATTCCCTGAAGTGGCCATCGAGATACGTGCCGCCGAATTCAAAACGATCGTCCGGCGTCGCCGAGAACGTGCCTTCCAGTTCGACGCCTGTCACCTTGGCCTTGCCAGCGTTGGTGGTGACTGAGCATGACGCACCGCCTCCGCAATCCGCGACGACCTGGTTCAGTTGGATGTTGCTGTAATCGTAGGTAAAGGCATTGAGGTTGACGCGCAGCTTCTCGTCGAAGAGCCGCGCCTTGACGCCCGCCTCGTAGGACGTGACCGTCTCTGGCTGGTAGTACAGCACTCCGGCTGCAAGGGCGCAGCCGGGCTGGGTGCCGATCTCGCAGCCAGTGTTGAATCCGCCGGCCTTGTAGCCGGTCGAGACAGTCGCATAAAGGAGCGTCGACGGCGTCAGATCATAGTCGACACCTATCCGCCACGTGACCTTCGACGACTTGGCATCCGCGATGTTGTTAGAGGTGCGCGTGATCGTTCCGTCACAGTTGAAGTTCGAACAAAGTTCAGTGAATCCGGTGTCGCTCTTCTTCTCATCGTGTGAATAGCGCGCACCAAGAGTAATTCGCAGGCTTTCGGCTAGAGAATAGGTGCCCTGACCAAAGAATCCGTAGTTGGTATTGACGAGCGGGTCATTCCCGGTTCGGTTGGTACTGCCGACGAGAAAAGTGTTCGGTACCAGCAGCAGGCGAAAGTCTTGGGTAACCTTCTCCCGGAAATACATCGCGCCGACCTGCAGTTTAAGTGGTCCGTCGCCTTCTGTCGCCAGGCGCAGTTCGTGCGACTGCTGCCGGAACTTGCCGTCCCATTCGAGGCGATAGGCCAGCGAGCCATTGGCGCTGATGCGCGGATCCGCCTCATCGCGGTTGAATTCCCGGTAAGAGCCGACGTATATCAGCCGTATAGGGCCTAGGCTCTGGCTGATCTCACCGCCGATGCCCCAAGTGCTGTTGCGGCGGAAGCCGTCCCAGGTCAGCGGCGCGTTGACAGTGAGTTGGTCCTTGGTCGAACCGGCGATGAAGTTCGGATTAACGCCCGTCGTCGTGGTTGTGAAGAAGTTCGAGAGCGGCAGCAGGTCGTAAGGCCGCCCGTTGATATCGGAATAGTCGCCCCGGACGAGCACCGATCCAGTGTCCCATTCATAGAGCGCCGAAAGGCGTCCGGAGAAGTTCTTGCGCGCCTTGTCGTAGTTGCCCGTGAGCAGCGGGCCCGGGCGCATGTAGTTGTCGCGCATGTCGAAGTTGACGGCGGCACGCACTGCGAACGCGTTGCTCACCGGCACGTTGACCACGCCGGTTGCGAGCACGGTGCCGTAGTTGCCGATGACGATGTCTCCCGATCCGCCGAAGGTGAACTTCGGGCGATTGGTCACAACGTTGATCAGCCCTGCGGTAGTGTTGCGTCCGAACAGAGTTCCCTGCGGCCCGCGCAGCACTTCGATGCGGTTGACGTCGTACATTGCGACGTCGATGGCCTGGGGCCGCGCGATGTACACGTCATTGATCAGAAAGGCGGCGGAAGGATCGCCGCGTTCGGTCGGCTCCTCGTTGGTTATCCCACGAATGGTGATCTGCAAGCCGCCGTTGTTAGTCGACAGCTGCAAATTCGGCACATGGTCCGCCAATCCGGCCGTCGAAGTCACCCCGGAGCGTATCAGGTTGTCGCCTGTGATGGCGGTCAACGCGATCGGAGTTTTGGAGGCAAGCGACGACATGCGGTTTGCGGTGACGATGATGTCACCTGCCGCAGCCTGTGGCTCGACCGGAGCGGACATCCTGGAATCGAGGCCAGCCCCCCTATCTCCGATAACCGGCGAGGCTGCATCACGTGGCGACGTAGACGCATCCTGAGCGACGGCAGGAACAGCAAGAAAACCGATCAACCCGGTCGACGCAAGTAAAATCCCAATTAATTTCATGAATCCCCTCACATTTTACTTTCTATCAACCAGGATTGGTCTCGTTTATCTATAAACAGACCACCACTCGGTCGCTGGAATTTATACAAGTTTGCTTGGAATTCATCGGGGCGTCTACGCCCCTCGGACGCGAAGGTCATTCTCTTCGGACGCAAAGATCGAGCGATTTGCGATGGTTCGATCGTCTGGCAGCGTGGATGCTGCGCCGATTCAAAAGGCATGCGCAAGCCGTCGCTGAAACCGAACTTGCACATGCCATTTTTTTTCCGCTTGCAACTCGCGGACGGCCTCTTACCCACGACGGATGGACTGCACGATGTGTCCGTCAGTTCCATCGCTCGGCGCTCATTGCGCTTCGGCTTCCTCAACTTGCCGAAGCGGTGCCACCAAGGCCCCGGCGAGGCTAAAGACGATGCACATCCCCGCGACAAGCAGGCTACCCGATGTGCCGATATGATCGGCGACAAGGCCGCTGATCCAACTGCCAACGGCCACACCGCTAAAGACCGCCATTTGGTAAAGCGATAAGGTTCGCGCGACGACCCATCGCGGCGAGGAGAGTTGGACCGCGACGTTGAAGGTCGAAAAAGCAACGACCCATGCCGCTCCGCACAACGCCAAAAACAAAATGGTTAGAACGATTGAGACGCTCCAGGCTACCCCGACCGTAGCAAGCGCCGAGACCAAACTGCACAGTTGCACGACCGCCTCCGGCCGCAATCGCTTACGTAACCGGTTGCTGAGCAACGCTCCCACGAGGGCGCCCACTCCGAAGCCGCCAAATAGGAAGCCGAACACGGTTGATCCGCCGTCCAGCACATCGCGCGCAACCAGCGGCATCAACGCCTGCGCCGCGCTCGCAACTGCGCCGAACAACAGCGCCCGCAAAAGCGCTGCGCGGATCGGCGGAGCGTTGCCGGCATATCGCATTCCTTCTATGATGGCTGCAGATAGTGGCCCGGACACGGTGGGGGGCCGGACACTATCGCGATGCCACCGCAATAGCACGGCAATCAGACCAAGCGAACTCACCGCGTTGACGACAAAGCTTGCTGTCGCCCCCGCCCCGGCAACGATGGCGCCCCCAAGAGCCGGCCCGACGCTACGGGCGACGTTGAGGCCGATAGCGTTGTAGACGACAGCGGCGGGGATTGCCGCACGCGGGAGGATGTCGCCGACCGACGCCATCCACGCGGGTCCGTTGCACGCCAGGCACGAGCCGACCAGGAACGTGCAAGCCAGCACCAGCCACGGTGACGCCAAGCCTGCCCAGGATAGCAGCGCGAGCGCGACGGACACCGCAACCAGGGCTGCCTGGGCAGCGATCATCACCCGGCGCCGATCCATGCGGTCTGAGATTGCGCCTGACACCGGAGAGAAGAGAACGAGCGGCAGGCTCGCCGCGGTCTGGACCAGCGCAACGAACTGCGGATTGGCGCCCGCCTCGACCATGACCCATGACGCGCCGACCGACTGGATCAGAATTCCCGTGTTGGACGCCAGGTTCGAAAGCCACAAGGCCCGAAACGCGTCAAACGCAAATGGTGAGGCCTGATGCATTGCCATTCCTGCCACTCACACGCCGGACAGCTCAACTTGTCGCCAGGCCAGCGCACATAGTTCCGGCAGCGCCCTCACGCGCGCGTGCGCTTGCGCGCTGGCAGCGGCGCCGCGGATCATCCGCCCCTTGATGCCATGGAAAATCGCTGCCAAGCGGAAGAAGTTGATGGCCATGCAATATCCTTAATTGGGTAGTCCGTCGCGCCCCGTACGCTTGCAGCAGGCCTCCCAATACGCCGATTCTGTCGGGATACCCGTGCAGGACAAATCCAGCCCGCCCAGCCCGGCAACGATGTGCGGCGGCATGCGATACGTCATCGCATTATAAGGCAAGGTCAGCGCCCGGGTTCGAGAGTTCCCAGTGCAGCTGCGCGAAGCCACCGCAACGAGCGCGACCCTGCCCTCAAGGCTCCAGTTGAGCGTGCCCATCAGTAGGACTTAGGCAGGCCGAGCACGCGCTCGGCGATGAAGCACATGATCATCTCGCGGCTGACCGGCGCGAGGCGTGGCAGCATGACCTCACGCAGGTATCGCTCGACGTGGTACTCCTTGGAATAGCCCATGCCGCCATGCGTGCGCACCGCGCGGTCACAGGCCTCGAAGGCGGCGTCGGCGGCGAGGAACTTGGCGCTGTTCGCCTCCGCGCCGCAGGGCAAGCCGCTGTCGTAAAGACGCGCCGCGTGCCATACCATGAGGTTGGCCGCCTCCATCGCCATCCAGCTTTCCGCCAGAGGATGCTGAATCGCCTGGTTCTTGCCAATGGGTCGCCCGAATACCACGCGTTCACCGGCATATTGCACCGCTTTCGAAAGCGCGCGCTTGCCGACCCCTATGGCTTCGGCGGCGACCAGGATGCGCTCGGGATTCAGGCTGTCGAGCAGGATCTTGAAGCCCTGACCTTCCTCGCCGATGCGATCCTCCTCGGGGACTTCGAGCCCGTCGATGAAGATCGAGTTGGAGTTCACCGCCGCGCGGCCCATCTTCTCGATCGGCGTCACCGCGATCTTCGTCCGGTCGAAATCAGTGTAGAACAAGGTGATGCCGTCGGTCGGCTTCGCGCTTTCTTCTAACGGCGTTGTGCGGGTGAGGAGCATGATCTTGCTCGCCTGCTGCGCGGTGGAAGTCCACACTTTCTGCCCGTTGACGATGTAGCGGTCGCCCTGCTTCACCGCGCGGGTCTTGATGCGCGTTGTGTCAAGACCCGCGTCGGGCTCGGTGACCCCGAAGGCCACCTTGTCCTCGCCCGCCACGAGCGGAGGGATCATCCGCTCCTTTTGCACCTGCGTGCCATGCGAGATGATTGGGTGTGGGCCAAACAGGTTGATGTGGATCGCAGAACTGGCCGCCATCGCGCCTGCCGAACTCGCCACCGTCTGCATCATCAGCGCCGCGTCGGTAACGCCCAGGCCCGCGCCGCCGAACTCCTCGGGCATGGTGATTCCCAGCCATCCGGCCTCGGCCATGGCCTTATGGAATTCGTGCGGGAAGCTATGCCCGCGCTCCTTATCCAGCCACCAATCGTCGTCGAATCGGTCACAGATGCCGCGCACCGAATCCACGATCTGAACGCGCTCCTCGGTCCACTCGATGCCCGCAGGCAGTTCTTCGTTTTTCATCGTTCCTCGTTCTCGGATGCCGCGCTTATGCCGCTCGCGGCGTGCTTGTAAAAGGGCCGACCTTGGCAAGCTTGGAAGGCAGTGAATGTCCCACGATTTTTTCGGCCATCGCCGTCACATCGACGAGGCGGGCAATGTCCACGCCGGTGGCAATACCCATGCTTTCGCACAGTAGCGCCAGTTCCTCGGTAGTGACGTTTCCGGCAGCCGCCTTGTTGCCCGCGAAGGGGCATCCGCCAAGCCCGCCAACCGAGGCATCGAAGCGCCGCACGCCCAGTTCCAGCCCGGCCTGCGCGCAGGCCACGCCAAGCCCGCGCGTGTCATGAAGGTGCAGCGCGACGCCCTGCTCCGGCCATTTCTCCCGCACTGCGCCAACGACCCGACGCACCTGATCGGGCGTCGCGGCGCCGATGGTGTCACACAAGTAGACGTGCGTAGCCTTCTTGCCGCGCCAATCCATCAGGTCGATCAGGTCGCCGGCCGTGCGAAGCACCTTCTCGATGGGCACCTCGCCCTCGTAATTGCAGCCGAACGCGGTGAAGACGTAGATCTTGCCGTCGCCCACGTCGTGCATGTCGAACAGGTCTAGCATCTGCTCCTGCTCGCCCAGATATTGCTCGCGCGTGCGCTTGTTGTTGCGGAGCAAGAAGCTATCCGAAGCGCTGCCGCTGATCGTCGCCGTCAGGTCCAGCCCACTCTCAACCGCACGCAGGAAGCCGCTCTTGCTCAGCCACATGCCCCGGTAGAGCACGCCCGGCCGACGCGTGACGCCGGCAGCGATCTCCTCGGCGCAGGCCATTTGCGGCAGCACCTTGGCGTTAACGAAGGAAGCGCAGTCGATCTCGCGAAGGCCGGTCTCGGCCAGCGCCTCGATCAGCGCGATCTTGTCCGCGACGGGGATGGTGTCGGGCTCGGCCTGAAAGCCCTCGCGGGGGCCTTCCTCCAAAATCTCGACTGTGTCGGGGATATCGCTCATGCTAATGATCCTCGGGTCAGCGGCCGGTCCATTGTGGACTCCTCTTCTCGCGGAAGGCAGCAAGGCCTTCGCGCGCGTCCTCGGTCAACGGCAACGTGCCGATCTCGCGCTCCATATAGGCAATGGCCTGGTCGAAGGTCATGCCGGCGATGGCGGCAAGCGCGTGCTTGCCGCGACGGATTGCGGTGGGCGATTTGTCGATCACGCGGCCGACCAGCCAATCCACCTTGTCGTCCAGGCTGTCCGGCTCGGCAACGTAGTTGACGAGGCCGAGTGCAAGCGCCTCGTCCGTGTCGATCGGCTCGCCGGTGATGCACATCTCCGCAAACTTGCGCGGTGGCATAATGCGCTGCAGCAGCGCCGCGACCTGCATCGGGAACAGGCCAACCTTGGTTTCCGGCAGGCCGAAACGCGCGTGCGAAGCCGCGACAGCCATGTCACAGAAGGCCAGCAGACCCATGCCGCCTGCCATGCACGCCCCGTTGACCCGCGCCACCAGCGGCACCGGCAGGCGATGGGCAGTACGCAGCAGGTTGGCATAGACGGTGGTCGGCCGGGCATGGGCGGGACCGAAGATGTCCTTGCCGCCGCTGAGATCCGCGCCGGCGCAGAACGCCTTGTCACCGCTACCGGTCAGCACCACGCAGCGCACCGGCGAGGCATGGTCGATACCGGCCAGCGCCGCCGTCAGCGCCAACATCACTGTCTCGTCGAGCGCGTTGCGCGCCGCCGGGCGGTCGATAGTGACGCGCAGCACGCCCCCGTTGAACGCGCTTTTTAAACCGCCTTCAGAAGTTGACATCGTGCCCGCCCTTTAGCTGCAGGATTTCGCGCGCCTCGTCCGGCGTCGCGATCTCCAGGCCGAGGCTCTCAACGATGCCGCGCACCGTGGTTACCTGCTCGGCGTTGCTCTGCGCCAGTTTGCCTTTGCCTCCCCATAGCGAGTCCTCGAGGCCGACGCGCACGTTGCCGCCCTGCAAGGCGGACATCGTGGCGATCGGCATCTGGTTGCGGCCCGCGCCCAGCACCGACCAGCGGTAGTCATCGCCGAACAATCGGTCGGCGGTACGCTTCATGTGCAGCACATCTTCCGGGTGCGGGCCGATGCCGCCCAGAATCCCGAACACGCTCTGAATGAAGAACGGCGGCTTGATGAGGCCGCGCTCGGCGAAGTGCGCACAAGTGTAGAGGTGGCCGATATCGTAGCACTCCACCTCGAAGCGGGTGCCGTTCTCGGCGCAGGCCCGCAGAATATGCTCGATATCGCCCAGCGTGTTGCGGAAGATGCGGTCGCGCGATCCTTCGAGATACGGGCGTTCCCAGTCATGCCTGAACTCGGTGAAGCGCCCGAGCATCGGATAGAGCCCGAAGTTCATCGAACCCATGTTGAGGCTGGCGACCTCGGGCTTGTAGTGAACGGCGGGCGCCAGGCGCTCCTCGATTGTCATCGTCGTCGACCCGCCGGTAGTGATGTTGAGCACCACGCCGCTCTGCTGCTTAATGACCGGCAGGATGCCCCTGTACGCGTCCACCGACTGGTCGGGCATGCCCGTCTCGGGGTCGCGGGCATGGAGGTGGACGATCGCGGCCCCCGCCTCGGCGGCTGCGACAGCGGACGATGCGATCTCGGAGGGGGTCACCGGCAGGTGCGGCGACATCGACGGGGTGTGGATCGAGCCGGTTATCGCGCAAGTGACAATGACCTTGCGGCTTCTCTTCGGTTTGGCATTGCTCTCGGTCATCCTGTTATCCTCGGGCGCCTCTATATGCGTTCAGTGCAGCTCGGCGGCGCGCGCCAGAAGCTGTTCACGATGATCGGGATGGGCGATTCGAGCCAAAGCCACTGCCCGTTCATGGACAGTCTTGTTCGCAAGCTCTGCAATGCCGTACTCGGTCACGACGGTCTGCACGAAGGTACGTGAGATCGTTACGATGCCACCGTCCAGCCGGCTCACGATCCGAGACGCCCCGCCGTTGGTAGTGGATCGCAGACCGACCACGGAGGTCACGCCTTCCACCGTGCCTGCGACCGCGAAATCCACGCTCCCGCCCATTGCTCCAGCCTGCCTGCCGCCCAGCGTCTCCGAATTTACCTGGCCGTAGAGATCGACCTCCAGTCCCGAGTTGATCGAAAACAGGCTTGGACGGCCAACGAAGCTCTCGACGCTATGCGTCGTAAGCGCATCGGCCAGCGCAACCGCCTCGTTGCCATCGACCCAGTCGTAAAGACCCGTGGTGCCGAGGATGTCGCCTACGAACGCCTTAGGATTTTGCTCCGTGCAGCACCCCGCCTCAATCAATCGACGCGCCGGATCGGTGAGCATCGAAATGATCTGCAGATTTCTTGCGCCCCGCTCAACCAGCGCATCGACTGCAGCGCCGGGGATGCCTCCAATGCCGAATTGCACAGCAGCGCCATCGGGCACCATCCCCGCGATGTGACGTCCGATGACCTCATCTACCTCGTCGGTGTCACGATACGGAAATTCGATCAGCGGGCGCGTTCCCTCCACCACCATGTTGAGACGAGACGCATGCACGGTCGAATCCCCGAGCGTACGGGGCATTCGTTCGTTGATCTGGGCAATCACAAATTTGGCGTTTTCCACCAACGACTTGGCGACCGTGCAGTTTACACCGAAACTGTGGTTCCCTTGCGCGTCGGCAGGGCTCACCTGAACGAGCGCCACATCGATTGGAATGCTGCGCAGAAAGCGCGCAGTCTGCGCCCAGGTCAGCGGCAGATATTCCGCCTTAACGTCTGACGCGGTCTTGCGCAGCAGGGTGCCGGGCATGAACCAGGTCTTGAAAGTGATGTTCGCAGCGGCGGGCCCCTTGAGAAAGCCGTAACCAGACAAAAGCATGCCGCTGTAGACCGTGACTTCGGAGAGCGCCTCCGCCCGCCGCCATAGCGCTTCGGTTAGCGCGGTCGGCTCTGCACTAAGGTGCGGAAAGGCCACGCTCATGCCGCTGTCGATATAAGCGACCGCTTCAGCGGCACTCACCACAGGCATGGCAGCACGTCCTTTACTGGAATTGGCATTGTCGTCCCTCTCCTGGGGCAGGTTGTCATCGGACACGCGGACGTTGCAGGACAACGCGCGTTCGCACAGTCATAGGCCCTCGGCCGAGCGAGGGTAGGTCCCGGAACGGAAAGCTGATGTCCGCGTAGCGCAAAGGTGGAGTGCGCAAGGCTGTATGGATCGGAGTCGCTGACACTTGACGGGAAGGTCATTCGCACGAGATGCAAAGGCCAAAGGCTTTATTACAGCACGGCTATCGGGCACAGTCCCGGATGTGAAGAGGTCGGCGCCGTCGATCTCCTGAACCGAAATCAAAACATGTCTGCGCGTGGCGCTGGTTGGGAACAAATGAAGACAAGTATAGTCGGAATAGGACAGACCGAATTTTCGGTAAAGTCAGGACGTTCCGAACTTCAGCTAGCGGTAGAGGCGATTGGTGCAGCGCTCACGGACGCCGGACTGGATTTCGAGGATATTGATGGTCTAGTCCGCTATACTTGGGACAATACCACCGAAGCTGCAATCATGAACGCGCTAGGGCTGCCGCGCCTGACATATTACGGCGAGACCGAATTCGGCGGCGTCAACTGCTGCGGCGCGATCGCGCAGGCTTCGGCCGCGGTCGAGGCGGGGCTAGCCTCATGCGTTGTCTTCTACCGTGCGCTCAACGCCCGCTCCGGCGTGCGCTACGGCCGCGGCGAGCGAGTCCTGAGCGAGGAGGGCGGCGTGCTCATCAGTCGTCAGGCCGAACCGCCCGGAGACGTTTATTCCGCCCCGTTCGGTCTGCTCGTGCCCGGCCAGCACCACGCGCTCTACGCGCGCAGCTACATGGCACGCTACGGCCTGTCCGAAGACGACTGCGCATGCATGTTGGGCGGCGTGGCGGTGCAGCAACGGGCCTATGCCAACCGCAACCCGCGCGCATTGCTGCACGACCGGCGGCTGACGATGGAACAGTATCTCGATAGCCGCATGATCTGCAATCCGCTGCGCCTCTTCGATCTGTGTCTAGAGACAGACGGCGCGATGGCGCTGGTCATCACTTCGCGTGAGCGGGCACGGGCGCTCAAGGGCGACAGCATCGACATCCTCGCGGCGCAACAATATGTCCATCCTGGCTCGGTGCCGATGCTGCTCTACGCCACCGAGACGCATAGCCTGGTGCCTCCCGAGGCGGGCGCGCGGCTGTTCGCCGCCGCCGGCCGGTCCGTCTCCGACATCGACGTCGCCATGATCTACGACGCCACCTCGGCCATGGTGCCGCTGGCGCTCGAGGACTTCGGCTTCGTCGAGCGCGGCGGCGCTTTGGAGTTCCTTTCCAGCGGGCAGAACGGGCCGGACGGCGCGCTGCCGATCAACACCCACGGTGGGCTGCTCTCCGAAGGCTACTTCCACGGCCTCAACTCCATCGCCGAAGCCGTGCGCCAGTTGCGCGGCGAATCCGCAAACCAGGTTCCCTGCGACACCGCGTTCATGACGCTTCGCGGAGCCAGCTCCATGATTCTGGGCCGCTCATGACCAAGATCCGACCAAGCGACGATTTTCTCGACCAGCCCTACTGGCGCCACCTTGCGCAGGGGGCGCTGCAACTCAACCACTGCGATCACTGCAGCGCCTTCCGCCATCCACCGGGGCCGGTCTGTCCCAAATGCCGCACCATCGGCGACAGCTGGGCACGGGTTTCGGGCCGCGCGACGCTGCATTCCTTCACCAGGGTCCTGCACCCGGTGCATCCGATCCTCGCCGAACTCACCCCTTATGTGATCACCCTCGTCGATCTGGAGGAAGGACCCCGGCTGGTGAGCGGCATCCCTCAAGGCCTCGATGTCGTGCTGAAGGTTGGGATGCCTCTGCAATGCAAGGTTGTACGCTTCGATGAGCGATACGCGCTGCCCTACTTCCTTCCAGTCGAACAGGACCGTTCATGATCCCCAAGTTCAATCCTCTCGCGACCACGTCAGGGGCGCCAGCGCTAGATGGCGTGACGGTGCTCAGTCTAGAGTGTTTCATCGCTGGACCCACGGCATCGATGTGGATGGCGGACATGGGCGCTGAAGTCGTGAAGATAGAGCAGCCCGGTGTGGGCGAGCCTGCGCGCTCTGTGGCCCCATTCAAGGAAAATGGCGAGCGTCGGAGTCTTGGTTTACTGAGGGCCAATCGAAACAAGAAAAGCCTCACGCTGGACCTCAAAACCGAGAAAGGGCGCGATATTTTTGCAAAGCTTATCGCCAAGGCCGATGTCGTGCTCGACAATTTGCGGCCTGACGCGCTCGAGAAGCTAGGTTTTGACTGGGAACGAATGCGGGCCATCAACCCCCGCCTCATCTACACATCCATTTCTGGGTTCGGGCGAAATGACATGTCGCAAGGCCCCTATCAAGATTGGCCGGCCTTCGACATCGTTGGCCAGGCGATGGCTGGCCTTATGCAGCGTCCCGAACGCTCAACGACCGATCCAGCCTATCTCGGCTTCCCACTTGCGGACATCCAGGCAGGCATCGTCGCGGTTACAGGCACGCTGCAAGCGCTCTTTCAGCGCACCCGCACCGGTCTCGGTCAGCGGGTCGACATCGCAATGTACGACACTGCGCTGGTGATGAACGAGCTGGCCATGATCCTCAACACATCGATGGGTGTGGTACCCGCGCCAGGTCTGCATGCGCTGAGCTATCCGTTCGGATCGTTTCGTGCCCGAGACGGCTTCATTGTTATTGCGGTTCTGGGCGAGAAAATCTGGGAACGCTTTTGCGTTGCCATAGGCCGCCCGGAGCTCGGCTCCGATCCACGGTTGAGAAGCGGCATAGACCGGAATGCACAGGCCGCCTGGCTCAATCCCCTCATCGACGAATGGCTTTTGGGACTCGATCGGAAGGAGGCAGTCGCCCACCTTATTGCAAGTGGCGTTCCGGCAGCGCCCGTGCAAGACGTGGACGATATCGCCAGCTGCCCGCAGGTTGCCGCGCGCGACATGCTGCTCGAATTCGAGGATCCCGCGTGGGGCAAGGTGCGAGTGATGGGCCAACCGATCAAAACATCGGGGTCTCCCCCTCCGCGCCGGGACGCACCGCCGAAATTGGGCCAACATACCGAGCAGCTGCTTCACGACATGCTGGGCCTTAGCGGCGCGGAAGTGGACAATCTGCGTGCAGACGGAATTGTCTGACCTGTCATTCCCTCAGGATTGGCGCGGTTCGCCAGACCAGGAGCGATCATGTTGAACGAAACAATTCAGAAAGTCTCGCTGCGGCATCCCGACAAGCTGTTTATCGGCGGCGAATGGGTCACTCCTTACACTGCGTCACGGTTCGAGATCTTCGACTCCCACTCCGAGGAGGTGGCGTTTACCGTGGCCGAGGCCGGCAAGGCCGATGTCGCAAGGGCAGTCGCCGCGGCTCGCAAGGCATTCGACACAGGGCCATGGCCCGAGATGAGCCATGCCGAGCGTGCCGATTACATGCGCGCCATTGCGGAGGCGTTTCAACGCCGTTCGGACGTCTTTGCACGCGCCTGGTCGATCGAGACGGGAATCCTGTTTAAAATCGCCCAGGCGCGTATCGGCAATATCCTGGCCGGCCCGTTCAACTACTATGCCATGCTCGCCGATTCTTTTGCGTTTCAGGAACGACATAAGTCCGCGAACGGGATGGAGGCGCTGCTGGTGCGAGAACCGGCAGGCGTCGTAGCGGCCATCGTGCCATGGAACGGTCCGGGCGGACTGATGGCGCAAAAATGCGCTCCTGCACTGCTTGCGGGCTGCACGCTCGTTGTCAAACCTTCTCCGGAGGCGCCGGCCGAGGCCTATCTCTTCGCCGAGATTTGCGAGGAAGTGGGACTGCCGGCTGGGGTTGTCAATGTACTGACGACGGATCGTGCGGCGTCTGAAAGCCTGGTGCGCAATCCAGGAATCGACAAGGTCACCTTCACAGGTTCGACAGCGGCGGGACGCGCCATCGCCACGGCCTGTGGCGAACGGATCGCTCGCTACACCCTCGAACTGGGCGGCAAGTCGCCAGCGATCATTCTCGATGACTTTGATATCGTTACTGCGGCAAAAACGCTTGCAGCAGGATGCACCTTCCTCACCGGACAGGTCTGCCACAGCCTTACTCGCATCATCGTTCGCCGCGAGCGACACAACGAGATGGTCGATGCCCTCGCCGCGCAGGTCGGGGCGTTGGCCATTGGCGATCCTTTCGATCCGGCCACCGACATCGGGCCGCTTGCGACAGGGCGCCAGAGGGACAATGTGCTTGCCCATATTGAGAGGGCCGTCTCGGAAGGAGCAACGCTTGCTGCCGGCGGCAAGCGTCCAGCTCATCTCGAAAAGGGTTATTATGTTGAGCCGACGATTTTCGGCAATGTCGACAACCGCTCTACGATCGGACAGCAGGAAATCTTTGGCCCGGTGCTGAGCGTGATCGCGGCGGACGACGAGCGCCATGCCATCGAACTGGCAAATGATACGATATTCGGGCTCAACGCTTCAGTCTTCACCCATGATGTGGATCATTTCAGGGCTGTGGCACGATGTCTCAGGGCCGGAACCGTTGGCCACAATGCTTCGCGCACCGATTCGACGATCAGCTTCGGCGGATTCAAGCAGTCGGGCATTGGCCGCGAGGGCGGTATCGATGGTCTGATGCCGTTTCTGGAAAGCAAGCTCGTTGTCGCGGACCAACCCTATGGCGGCGGATGATGAAGAATCCCCGGCAGTTGGGCGTTTCGCGCAAACTCCGTTGAGTCAGTCTGACTTATGCAGCCAGGGCCGCTCAAGCCAAGCGCGCGGTATCGGGACATCGTCTTGCGCGCTTCATCGGTGGCAAAGCAGTAAATTGTTTTGGACGCATGCTGAAATGGGAGCCAATCTATCACGTCAGACCGGCTTTTCCTGACCCTCAGCGCCTATGCGCGACAGTGGTTTACCTTCACGGGGGAATTGCCTTCCTGTCTGCTCAGGGTTCTGGTTCGGTACCGGAACGCTGAGAATGCACCTGCAAAATAGTTGCGGGCGGACACCGGAGGTGCCGCCCGCAAGGAATGCAGTCTTCAAGCCCCGTTTCAGCGGGAGGCGTATTGCCGGCCTCGGGTTGCCAGAGCCCAGCGCTGCGGCGTGGCGTTGGCCACATTTTCCCGCACGAAACATTGGCCGCGACGGGCCTTGACCGCACGGCAAAGCGCCATCGCCTCAGCCCGATCGTCAAAACCGCCGACGGCCAGACGGGCCAGGGTCGCGCCGTTCACCGTAACTTGGCTGGTGAGAACGGGCAGGCTCGCCAAAGCGCCGTTGCGGCGAGCCATGGCGTACCATTTTTCCTTCGCGATGGCCGCATTGTCATAAGCGCCAAGCTGGACCACCCAGTTGCTGCCACCCTTGCCGCTCGGGCGGAAGGCGAGTTGCTGGATGCGCGCGGATTGCGGGGCGCGGGCAGGCTGAGCGGCGCGAACCGGCGCGGCCTGATGCGGCGCAGCAATGCGGACGGGGGTCGCAATGGCCTGGATCATCGGCGCAGGCGCTTCGGCAACGGCCGGCTGGGGCGCGGGATCGGCAGCAGCGATCTCGACCGGTGCAGTTTCAAAGTTTTGCGCGGCGGGCGCAGCCTGCTCCACGGGAACAGCTGCCGCCAGCTGCGCTGGCGCGGGCGCCAGGGCAAGGGCGACCGGCTGGCCTGCGTCCGCGCCATTGATCGTCACGCCCATCAGAGCCGCCACCCGCTGCTGCGAAAGGCCGGGCGCGGCACTCTGCGCCCATTGGGTAATGCGCTGGTTGGCGGCGAGCGGATCGAGGTCGAAACCCGCCATCATGCGCGCATCCTTCCACCGGCCAGCCAGCGCATAGGCATAGGCCAGATTCTGGCGCGTGCGGGCATTGGCCGACGGATCGTGGATCACTTCGGAGAGGATGCGGACGCCTTCCGGCGCGTCGCCCGCCATCGCCATGGCCAGCCCATAGTCGGCGGCAGGCACGATGTCGGCATGGTTGGCGAGCAGGTCGCGGGCGGCGCGATCCTTGCCCAGCGCAACCTCGACCAGCGCCAGGGTGATGATGGTGCGCGCATCGCGATTGCCCAGCGTCATCGCGTCCGACAAGGCGGTTTCGGCCGAGACGAAGCGGCCGTCCGCCACATAGGCGCGGCCGAGCAACTGGCGATAGCGAACGTCTTGCGGAGCGGCCTGCACGGCGGCTTCGGCCAATTCCACCGCATGGGCGCCATCGCGATCGGCCAGCGCCCTTTCGACATTGGCGGCGAGACGATCGGGATCATGCTGCGGAGCGATCGCGCGCCCCACACCATCGGCTTGGCGGAAGGCCGCGCCGGTGCATCCCACCATAGTCGTGCCGATGAGCATCGACGCGACCGCTGCTTTGGCGAAGGCCTTGCGCTTCATGGCTTTCCCAACCCTTAATTGCCGCCGCGAGCGCGCGGCAGTTGCTGGGCCAGCCGGTCGACATCCGGCAGGCTGCTGAGGAAGGTGTCGAGCGCTTCGGTCACCATCTGCTGCGCCGAACGGCCGACGATTGCGCTGGCGAGCCGCAGCTTCAGATGGCGGTCGGCGTCGAGCCGCAGGGTGAAGGCGGCCTTGCGGCCCTTCGCCACGACGGAAGTGCGGGCCTTCTTTTTCGGCTTTTCGACCTTGGCCGGGACGCTGGTCTCGGCAATGCGCTCGGCCAGTTCCTCGCGCTCGGTCACGACGACGGGCACTGGAGCCATGACCGGAACGGCGGTCATCGGCGTCAGACCGGCCACGGAGCGGGATTCGGTCGGCGCAGGTTCGGGCTGCGTCACGTCAAAGCCCATGTCGTTCCAACCCAGATCCTCCTGGAGCGCATTGGCTCCGGCGGTCAGGCCGAATACCGGACGGCGCATGGCGGGTGAAGCAGCGCCCTTGCGGGCCAGCAGACCGGAGGTCAGCGAGGCGAGAGGTTTCGGTTCAACCATGATATTTCCCCTCCCCTTACTGCGAGATCCGGCGGCCGAAGCCACCGCTTGCCGGACGGACCGTACCCGCCGCGCCGACCGCATTGTGCGGGACGGAAAAGACGGTACGGCGGAAATTCTTTTCGAGCCGGTCCGAAATATAGGTCCAGAGCTGGGTGACTTCTCCGGCGGAACGGCCCTTGGGGTCGACCTCCATCACCGTGCGGCCGTCGATCATCGAGGCGGCGAAATCAGTGCGGTGGTGCAGCGTGATCGGGGCTACCGTGCCATGTTGCGACAGGGCGACGGCGGCTTCGGACGTGATCCGCGCCTTGGGCGTCGCGCCGTTGACCACGAAGATCAACGGCTTGCCCGCGCGCTCGCAGAGGTCGACCGTGGCGCCCACGGCGCGCAAATCGTGCGGGCTGGGACGGGTCGGGACGACGATCAGTTCGGCCACCGAAATGACGCTCTGGATCGCCATGGTGATCGCCGGTGGAGTGTCGATGACGGCCAGCTTGAAGCCCTGCTGGCGAAGGATTTCGAGGTCGGCGGCCAGGCGCGCGACCGTGGTCTGGGCGAAGGCGGGATATTCGGCCTCACGCTCATTCCACCAGTCGGCCAGGGAACCCTGCGGGTCGATGTCGATCAGCACGACCGGGCCGGCGCCCGCCATCTGGGCCTGAACGGCCAGATGCCCCGACAGGGTGGTCTTGCCCGACCCCCCTTTTTGCGATGCCAATGCCAATATGCGCACGCAACTTCCCCCAGAAAATCCAATTGAAGCAAGGAGTGCCACAGGCCCGCCTAAGAATTGGTTAATCCGCGCGGAAGCCTGAAAGACGGTAAAAAGGCGATGTTCTTAATGCTAAGTCGCTATTAACCTTGCCTCGGCATAGGATCGGGCAAGAACCCATTGGGAGCATGAGCATGAAGCGTATCTGGGGCGTGCTGGCCGCTGGAACGATGTTGAGCCTGGCGCAACTGGGCCTGGCCGGGGCGGCGCTGGCCGATGTGAAGGCTGGCGTCGATGCCTGGCAGCAGGGCGACTATGCCAAGGCCGTCACCGTCTGGCAGCCGCTGGCGCAGGCCGGCGACCCCGATGCGCAGTTCAACATGGGGCAAGCCTATAAGCTGGGCCGGGGCGTGAAGGCCGATCCGGCTGCCGCGATCGATTGGTATCGCAAGGCGGCGAAGCAAGGTCATAGCCGCGCCGAGGACAATCTGGGGCTGTTGCTGTTCCAGCAGGGCGACCGGACGGGGGCGCTGCCCTATTTGCAACATGCCGCCGACCGGGGCGAACCGCGCGCGCAATATATTGTCGGCACGGCCCTGTTCAACGGCGACCTGACGGCGAAGAATTGGGTGCGGGCCTATGCGCTGATGACGCGGGCGTCCGAATCCGGGCTGGCCCAGGCGACGGCCAGCCTTCGCCAGATGGACAAATATATTCCGCAGGACCAGCGTAACGATGCCATCGCCATGGCGCGATCCATCGACCAGCGGGAAAAGACGGCGCTGACGGCGGATGAACCTCGCCAGTCCGAGCCCGTGTCGCGTGAAGCGCCCAGGCCGATCCGGACGGCGCAATTGCCGCCCTCCACTCCGCCCAAGCCCAAGCCTCCTGAAGCCGCGCCGCCCCCCAAGCCCACGCCTGCACCCGCCAAGGTGGCAGCAGCCAAGCCGCCCGCTTCCAAACCTGCCTTGCCCAGGGCAAGCAGTGGCGGATGGCGTGTGCAGATCGGCGCATTCAGCGCGGAAACGCGCGCGCGCGCGCTCTGGAGCCAGCTCAGCGCCAAGGTCAGCGGCTTGTCAGGCTATCAGTCCTATATACTGACCAGCGGCGGCGTGACCCGGTTGCAGGCCGGCCCCCTTGCGAGCAGCGCGGATGCCAGCAAGCTATGCGGCGCGATCAAGGCTGCGGGCGCGGAGTGCATGCCCAAGAAGATGTAAATCTTGCCAAAGCTTGGAATTTAATTTCAAGCGTGCGATAATGGGGCTTCAGCACGGAGCGTCTCATGTCGGTCGAAAATCAATCGGTGATCAACGCGCTGGTGGAGAGGATATTGGGCCCGGAGGCAGCGCAGGCGGCGCTGGCCGCGCTCGATATTGATCCCGCACTGATGGCCCAGCGCGGTCCCCATATATCCCGCGCCGCCTTCGCCATGGCGATGAACATCGCCCTGTTTCACGCCTTGCTGGAGCGGGTGCCCAGCGGCGCGGCCTATGTCGAGGAGCGGCTGGCACGAGGCGGCAAGGTGGTGTTCGACCATGGCGCGTTGCGCACGGTGCGGCTGGCCCAAGGCCCGACCGGGGAATTGCCGCCGGGCGAAGATGCCTTTACCCGCATATTGGTGCCGCTGGGCTATGAAATGGCGGCGGTCTATCCGCTGGACCGGCTGCGGATGACCGGGCGCGCCTATCGTCATGCCGACCTGCCCGAAGCCGTTCCGCAATTCTTCCTGTCGGAACTGCATGTCGACCGCTTCGATCCGGAATTTGCCGAGGCCGCGGCGCGGGTGTTCGGCACGTCGCGCGATCCGTTGACCGCGCAAGCCAAGGCGGTTCTGGAGAAATATGCGGACGGTCGCCCCGTTTCCCTCGCAGAAGCTGCGGCAGCGTTGCCGGTGATCGTCGCGGCCTTCGACCGGCAGCATGAACCCGCCAGCATCGGGGATTATGAACTGCTCCTCTCCCGCTCTCATGAGGCCGCGTGGATCGCGACCGAGGGCAATGCCTTCAATCATGCGACGGACCGGGTGGCGGATGTGGCCGCGCTGGCGGAGCGACTGAAAGTGGAGGACTGGCCGATCAAGGACCGGCTCGAAATCTCCCGCACCGGCCGGGTGCGGCAGACGGCCCTCCGCGCCGATACCGTGGAGCGGCTCTTTGCCGGGGATGAGTTGCGCCGGGTGCCAGGGTCTTTCTATGAATTCATCAGCCGGGACATCGATCCTGAGACGGGCGGATTGGACCTTGCCTTCGACACCGGCAATGCGACGGGCATTTTCGCGATGACCAGCGCCCGGAACGAAGGAAGCGCGTAACGGGTTGATCGGCGCACGGGCTTGGGGCAACGCGTTCTCCTGTTTGCGGGGAGATGCGCATGACTGATCCGGTTGTTCCATCCTGGGTGCTGACTCTGGCCTGTGCCGATCGGGTGGGCATTGTCGCTGCGGTGAGCCAGTTCCTGGCGGAACGCGGCGGCTTCATCACCGACAGCCAGCAATATGCCGACCGGGAAGCGGGCCGATTCTTCATGCGCGTCGCGTTCGAAGCGACCGACGAACGCATGGGCGACACTGGGCGGCTGCTCCAGGAATTCGCCAATGTCGGAACGCGCTTCGCCATGGACTGGCGGTTGACGGCGGCCGAGGAAAAGCCACGCATGCTGATCGCCGTGTCCAAAGGGTCGCATTGCCTGGCGGACCTGCTGCATCGCTGGCAGACCGGGACGCTGGCGGTCGACATCATGGGCGTGGTGTCCAACCATCCCGACATGCGACGGATCACCGAATGGCACGGCATCCCCTATCATGAGTTGCCACCCAATAACGACAAGGCTGCACAGGAGAAATCGCTTCTGGGCATTTTCGAACGGACGCAGTCGGAATATTTGATCCTGGCGCGCTATATGCAGGTGCTGTCGGAAGGTCTGGTTGAAGCGCTGGCGGGACGCTGCGTGAATATTCACCACAGCTTCCTGCCCGGCTTCAAGGGTGCGCGGCCCTATCACCGGGCGCATGAACGGGGCGTCAAGCTGATCGGCGCGACGGCGCATTTCGTGACTGCCGATCTGGATGAGGGGCCGATCATCGAGCAGGCGGTGGAACGGGTCGATCATCGCGCGACGGCGGAGGACATGATCCGGATCGGGCGCGATATCGAAACGCAGGTGCTGGCTCGCGCAGTGGCTTGGCTGGCCGACCGGCGGGTGCTGCAGAATGGCGGAAAGACGGTCGTATTCCGGTAGGAGTGAGCGAGCCGGACGCTGAGGTTGTGATGGGCGGTTTGCAGACCTCATTTCCGTCATCCCAGCGAAAGCTGGGATCTTGTAAGGCCAGGTCGTGCGCTATCGCCTGAGATCCCAGCTTTCGCTGGGATGACGATATTATCGACGTCCGCAATTAGCCGAAACCTCCCGCCCTATTCCCTCACGCCAATTTCCGCGCCCGTTCACGCCAGGCTTCGGCCAGCACCGGCATGTCCGCCAGCGCCCGTACCGCCTCCGGCTCGTCTTTATGCCCACCGCCGACCAACAACCGGAACACCCGCGCAATCGACCAGTCCGGCAAAGGCCGCTCCAACAACTCCATCGGCGTCCCCGCTTCCGCTTCTCCCTCCCGGATGACCCGGAAGTAGATGCCGCAACGCGCCGTCTTCACGATGGTCCCCATCACGTCCCGGGCACCGAAACGATGGTCGAGCTTCCAGCAGGGTTGCCGCCCATGGCTCACCTCCACCACGGCGCTGCCCAGGCTGAAGCGATCGCCCAGGCAGATTTCCGCCTCGGTCATCCCGCGCGATGCGATATTCTCGCCAAAGGCGCCCGGCCGGTCGAGCAGCGGATGGCCCGGCTTCAGGTCGCGCCACCAGTCATAATGGTCCTGCGGATAGAGATGGATCGCCTTGTCCCAGCCGCCATGATGCAGCGTATCGGCTACCCCGTCGCCCTCAAGGCCCAGCCAGCCGATCCGAACAGCGCCTGCCACTGGCGTTTTCGCAATGGCGCTATATTCGCCATCCCGGAAAGGAACGGGCTTGCCGGTCAGCAGCGCGTCGACGGTCATGGAAAGCGCGGTCATGCCTGTTCCTGGCACGAAAACCGCCGGCATGGAAAGGCCGGTCGATAGCGAAAGGCGTCAGGCGGGGGAAAGCTCCGACCCCAGTTTCAGCACTTCGCTGCCGCTGTCGGTCGTCACCAGATAGGCCGGGTTGCGGCTGGACCCGTTGCGGCGGATGACGGCGCCTTCGATCCTGCGTTCGACATGCCGATCGAACCGCTCGGATATTCTTCCGCGGCCGACGCCCTGCCCCCAATTCCATCTGACCCTTGCTCCTTTGCGAAAGCTTTCGGTCATCAAACATACTCTCCTGTAGGGAACAGCCGCGCCGGCCGGCCATCACTGCTGCCGGCAAGCAAAAATCCCGAATGGCGTCGCGGTTCCCTTGGGTTTTGCGATTGTCTGCGTTAAGGGCGGCGGATGGATGTTAAGGGGCTTCGCGTCGCGCTTTTCAGCGGCAATTATAATTATGTGCGAGACGGCGCGAAACAG